>Ga0111213_139_pt1 | contig 9209 bp, 12 predicted proteins | sample DeeMarSWOR152_54_FD_80362 | JGI IMG/M metagenome (GOLD analysis project Ga0111213, IMG submission 80362) | Microgenomates bacterium DG_75 | reverse complement strand
GTGATGAAATTGTTGATTTTCTTTGTGAAACACTAAACTGTACAAAAAAAGAAGCAGAAAATTATATTAAGTTTTACGATGAAGTTACTCAAACCGAATAAATTTTGCATTTATTAACTCACTTCCCTTAAAAGAAATTATACCTTTAGTAACTCTTCCAATTTATCCTTTTCTAAAAATAATAAATAACCAAAAAAGCCCTTTATTTCGGGCTTTTATTTGTGTGGTGACCCCGAGGGGAGTTCGATTAAACTCACTCGTAGGGTGTATTGTTAAACTTCAAGAGATATTTCAGCCCGTTTCTTCTAATATTGCCGTTTATTCCATTAGATGACCATTGGAGGGCGGTCGGTCATTGTTTGAAATTTATGATAAAGTATAAGAAGATATATAAGGGAGAGCAATGTGTAAATTTAAGACCTCTTTGTTAGTATTTTCTTTTTTTATCTTTTCCTGTTTCTTTTTTGCCTTCAAGACTTCTGCTGTTTATTTTGCATCGCAGAAAGTGATTTTGTACGAAGAAGGGAAGAGAATTACCGATAGCTCTGTTTTTCATGATAAGGGAAACCAGACTCCTGTGTGTAAAAAAGGCATTTGCTACATAGGGCAACAATACGAAGTGGTCACTTTTTACAAAACAGATAAAGAAGATGTATTAAATTACAACGAATGGGTTGATAATTGGTATTTAACTCACGAAGGCTGTGAAGGTTTTGCGACGAAGGAAGACGAAATCTATAAGGCTCTAGAGAAATGGAGGCAATCCGATGAATACTTAAAAACGCAGAAAAGGGTTAGCCAAACAAGCGATATGAACGAAAGAGAAAGATTATGGGAAGAACTAAAGCCTAAAAGATCAGCATTCATGAAGGAGAAGGGATTTGAATTTTATGACAATCCAGAATGTGAGCAAATTGACTTTTCTGATTACGGCGAGTTATATCTCAATGGTCTTAAAGAGAAAGCTTTCTACTCAAAGACGATTTCATTCCCTCCGCCTGAGGGCGGATTAAAGGGCTATTGTAATGGTGAAATATGTATGGGTGGAAGAATTGGAACCCCAAGAACATTAAAGGTAGACCTTAAGAAAGGAACATACGAAGAAGTTGCGATTGATACATATAGATTAACGAGTAAAATTAGAGACTTGTTTGGCTTGGAAAAAGTAGGTCTTCTGATAGCAATCGCTGCTTTTGGTCTAGCAGTGTTCAGTTTTGTAGTATTGAAAAAGGTACGTCGCCGAAAAAGTTGATTTTTCCTTAAAAGAAAACCTGCCCAGAGCCTTCCAAATCAATTTGAACTTTCCTAGATATATACAAAAAAGCCCTCTATTTAGGTCTTTTCTTTGTGTGGTGACCCTAAAGGGAGTTGAGACAAACACCCTTTTAGGCTATACACTTAAACTTCAAGAGATATTCCAACCAGATTCCACTCCTAATTATATCACGGCTTGAAGTGTTTTTGAAGTGAAAAATACGACAGCCAATGGAGGACGGTTGGTCATAGTTTGGAGAAAGGTTCGAGTCCTACCTGCGGAGCCATTCATCGTTGTACCATGTTATTGGGAGATTTAATTTATTCTTTCCACTTCCAGGAAATCCAAACTATGTATGAAGTTGTTGCTATTTCTATTGCTCCAAAAAGCATATAGTAAGCAGCCGGTGTTCCAACAAATGTAGAGCCAAATACAGCAAGTGTTTTAATAATTCCAGCAATTATATTTACCCTTCGATTATTTTTATAAGGAAGTATTCGTGATAAAACAATCATAAAGATTGGAAGTATCATCAAAAATGATGCTACGAACAAAAATCCTTGCGTTAATTCCATCCCTCCGACTGTCCCACTTATAATTTCTTTAAGGACTGATGAGTCCATCAATGTCAGAATGTCTGCATATGTGTAATTAAACATTGCGAATATCCATAGAAGTGAGAGTTTTTCCTTCATGTCCATCTTGTTGAAGTTATCCTTCACCTTAAATCACCTCCTTTCTGTTAATACAATTTATTCTAGCAGAAATTGAAGTATTCCTGTAGTCTTAGTTGGTTATTATTTTGAATATAATAGGTTCGAAAATCGTCCCATCTGGCGAACTAGGAATAAAAAAGCCCTCTATTTCGGGCTTTTCTTAGTGGTGTGACCCCGAGGGGAGTCGAACCCCTGTTTTCAGGATGAAAACCTGATGTCCTAGGCCGCTAGACGACGGGGCCAAATTCTTCCCTATTTCGAATATCAATGAGAAACAAGCTTGTCTTATTTTATCAAAAAAAGGTGGAACTCTCAAATCCTAAGCTTTCTTTCTCTTCTCCTATCGTAGTTTCCGGTCCATGCCCGGGATAAACTCTTGTTTCATCAGGCAGCTTAAACAATTTATTCTTAATCGAAGCAAATAAATCTTCTCTAGAAGCATAAGAAAAGTCATATCTGCCTACCCCTCGGCAAAACAAAGTATCTCCGGAAAAGAGAACTCCCCCACCGTAAAGCGATACCCCGCCAGGGGAATGACCTGGAGTTTCCATTACTTTTAATTGCTCTTTGCCAAATTTAATCAACTCCCCTTCTTTAATAAATTTGTCTATCTCTGGTGGCGGGTCAACCTCTATTCCAAACCAGTGTTTGGCTGAAGCTTGCATCCGCCTGACCAAAAACAAATCACCCTGGTGAATCCAAAAGGGTCTTCTGAAAGCCAGTTTAAGCTCAGTTACAGCCAGAATATGGTCCACATGCCCATGGGTTGCCACAATCGCTTTTGGACCTAACTGGAGGTCTAAAACTTTCCGGATGATATAGTCGCCGTCGTCACCGGGGTCAATGATAATTGCCTGTCGGCTTTCCTCATCCCAAACTAAATAACAATTAGTTTGCAGTTGACCAACGACCAACCGTTCAATTTTCATAGAAGATAAGGAAGAAAAATAATCAGTCCAATAACAACAGAAGCAAGGGTAAGAATTAGCACCGCCCCTGCTGAAGTATCTCTGATTAATTTTGTCCTTCGGTACTCAAGGTTATTCTCTTCCTTAAGCAAATCACAAGTTTCTTCAATCGCCGAGTTAAAAGTCTCTGCCGCTAGTATCGCCGCGATAATAAGAATAATGGCTAACCATTCCGTTTTAGTTATGCCTAAGATAACCCCCAAGAAAACAACCACTACCGTAGCCAATAGATGAATCTTGACATTTCTTTCTTTTTTTATGACCGCAAAAATTCCTGAGAAAGCAAGCTTGAAAGAGTCAATCAGGGAATATTCTTTTTGAATTGTCATTTTAGGGAGCACTTAGCTCATTCTCAATGTCTGTCAATTCTTCGTCAATGTCATCAAGGTCTGTTGCTTCAAGGTCAGCCTCAATTTCTTCTATTTCATCAGAAGTTCCTTGCTCTTCTAAGGCAGCCGTGGCAGCGTCTTCTTCAGCCTCAGGGCTAGCTATGGGAGAAGGAAGAGGAGTAGGTGATGGTTCCGGTTTCAAAAACCCTTGATTGCTTATCCATAAACCGCCGATAATTAAAATCGCCAAAATAGCTAAGATGAGGGGAACAAACCATAATTTTCCTAAAGATTTGAATCTGCTTTGCTTTGGCTCTAACTGTTCCAGTTGTTCCTTAATTATTTCTTGTTTTTCTGGAAGTGGCATTATTTTTTCTTCGTTTTCCATTTTATTCTCCTTGTCCAACTCTTAAGCCTTTAATATCACCTATGACATGAACAAGAATTTGGTGAATTTCTTTTAACTGTTCTTTTATCCCTTTGATAAGGTCTCTCACGTCGGCAAACATTTCCCTGGGGTCGTCGGCGGAAAGAACATCTTCAATGCTGGTCTTTGCCTCTGATAAAGCGGCGCTTGCTTCAGCTAACTTATCTTTGGCTTCATCCAGGTCTTCTCTAATATCAGCGGTTTCAATCTCTTCATTAGCTTCTTCGATTTTACTTAATCTTGATTCAATCCTGGAGATTAATCTTTCCAAACGATTAATCGCCGCTTGCATTCGCCTGGTCATCCGATTGAAAAAAGCCCTGATTCTCTCCTTGCGCCTTTCTGCCAAACGAGCGGCAATTGTCGCTCGCTTTTCTTGAATCCTGGCTCGAATTGCTTCTCTCTTCTCAATTATATTTCTTCTTAGTTCGCTTAAGTTGGGACTACTTGTCACTTCTTGTGCAGTTATTTCTTGATATTCTTCCAGAACTGGTGAAGGATTACAGGTAGGGCACTCGCTGACTGCGATGGCTTGCGCTGCTGGAATTAGAAAACAAACTAAAAATAGCAGAGCGAAAAATATTTTTTTCATTATCATTTTAATCTTATTTTGGGAGGGAATAATTTGTCAAGTCACAGATTGAGATGCCGCTGAAAAAATTCTAAATCCCTTTCTCTTGCTAAGGGAGCACTACCAAAATGAAAATTATGGTTCTCTTCAGGGTATTTAAAAAATGTTATTTCTTTTCCCAAACCGCCCAATTGTTTGACCAGCTCATCAGACCATTGCCAGGGAATCGCTTCATCTGCCAAGCCTTGGTGAACTATTATTGGGGCTTTAATCTGACTGAAGTAAGTGTTAATTGAGTAAAGAGAAGCATCATATTCTTTTTCAAATTCCGCCACCACTTTCCTTATCATCTTTCCCCTATCCTCCATTTCATCAGCAAAATAGAGAATTGATTGAGGAAAGCCTATTGAAACCGGTGCCCAAAGACTAGTAGGTATTTCTCTGCCAGTAATTTCTAAGACAGAAAGGGCAATTTGGCCACCATTGCTGTGGCTCCAAATGACTACCCTACTGGTATCTGCTTTTGCCAAATTTTCAAGCGATTCAAGTAAAGTAATCATCGTAATTGGTCTGAAAAATCTTGTTTGGAGCATGTCTGGAAAAGCTGAGTCAGAACCACCATACCCTAATAAATCAGGCGCTAAGGTTAAAAAACCATTATTGGCAAGATAATCAGCCATTTTTTCTGTTCCCATGCCGGTTTGATAGATTTCTTCATCCACCCAACCGCGGATAAGAATGGCAACGGGGAGTTTGGCCTCCTTCTTGGGAATATTCGCCATACCAGTAATTCGCCGTCCATCAACACCAAAAGAAAAAAGATAAGAAGTATAGTTATCTTCTTCCTTAATCATTACCTTTCGGCTAAAAGATATTGAGGATAGAGGAGAAATCAATTCTGGCTTTTTTATCACCAAAATGATAATTCCCCCAAGAACAAGTAAACTTACAGAAGCTAAAAGAATCGCTTTTTTCATCCTTTTATTTTAACACCCAAATTTTATCACATTCTCCTTTATGTTAAGATTAATGAAGAGAAAGCCTTATAAGGATGAAAAAACTTAAAAAAGTTTTAAAACTCTCTGATCCCTACCCTACTCTTGGGTACGAAATTTCTTGTTATCTTAAAGCCGCTCTTGGCTTGATTTTCATTATTCTTGGCTTTTTTGCCATTCTTGTTTGGGAAGAGCAAATTTTTGGCAGGTATTTTCTTCTTTTGAGTTTTATTCTGGGAGTAAATTTTATTGCTCTTGGACTATTCCTTTTCTGGCAAATAAAATTGGTAAGAAAATTATTCAAAATTCTCTTCTAATAAATCTGACTTCCCTTGACGAACAACGTTAACTCATAGTAAAATTTACACAGCCGTTTCGCTCTTTCACATTTTAACCCTTAAAGGAGGTTTGAGGTGTTTAGAAAACAAGAGCTCACGCCTATCAAAAGCATTTCATGGCGAAAAGTGGCATTAGATGCAGTTCTCCTAGGAACAACAATAATCAGCTATTCGTTGCTGTGCGCTGTTCCTTTAAAGATGCCAATGCGGATAAGTGTTTTTCTGTGCTTGGTCTTGGTAGCCTATATGTTGGTTCACGAAATTGGCCACGCTTGGGGAGCGAACAGAGCAGGTATTCGGCTTAAGGCCTTTTATTTTCTCCCTCTTTTGGGAGCGATAGCCGAATTAGACTGGAAGTTTTCTTCCCAAAAGTCACGGTGGTTATACGTCTTCATGGGACCAACCATGGATCTAGCTTTTTCCACCGTTGCTATCTTTGGCTACTGGTGGACTAAAAACATTCTCTTTCCCGCGTTTGCCATCTTCTTTGCCCTAATTGACCTTGCCAATTTGACGCCGGCTATACCCCTTGATGGGGGTTTTATCTTAAGGACGATTGCCTATTCGCTCTCGCCTAAAGCTAAAATTGCCCTCATCTCCTTTGGCTTTTTGGTTAGCCTAATCATTGCCATCATGGTAATCTTTTTACCTCTTGGCATTGTGGTGCCAGCCATTATCGCTGAGGGAGCCAGCCGAGCAGAAATTGAAATGACCAAAATATCTGTTATCTATTCCACTGCCGCCTTTCTTGTTTTTGCCAGCTCGCTCTGTCTGTGGGCATTCTGGCAGGCTATAGAAATGGCTAAAGAGGATAGAGAGATGAGGAAGAAGATGTCTAAAGCAGGAATCGTTGTTCGCTTTGGTTTGTATCTTCTCCTTATCATTGCCTTTCTTTTGGTCTTGATGGTTAACATCCAGTTAATTATCACTTGCTAAGCAAGGTCTGAATGAGATGCCTCCTAACTCTGTTACGAGCCACCTGAGTGGTTTTTATTCCATAAGGGTGGCTCCTTTTTTTGAAATTGCCTATCTGATAAAATTAAACTTGAGATGAAGAGAATCATGTCAATCCTGCGAAAATTAATCATTGCCTTGTTGATGATAGTTATTATGGTGACCATGTTTTTTCTTGGTCGTTTTTCCGCGGAAATTGAACAAATTCAAGTTACCCAAATACGAGAAACAATTTCCAGTCCCTTAGCTAGTTCATTGCCCCAGATAATCCAAGTGGTTCCTCAAGAACCTCAATCTCAACTGCCTGAACCTCAACCCACTCCTCAACCTATTACCTGGGGCGGACCTGAACTTTGGGAGGCAGTTAACCAAAGAAGGATTGAGTTCGGCGTCAATCCCTTAAAACAAAAAGATGAACTTTGCACCATCGCTGCCATTCGTTTAAATGAAATTTTAAGACTAGGAAGGTTGGATGACCATCAGGGTTTTGCTAATATGGTTGACCGCCGTCCTGACTTAAAATGGATTTTTGAAAAGTATAATCTTTATGAGTTTCTCGCCTCTGGGGCAGAGACTCCTGAAGAAGCTGTTTCCCTCTGGGAAAACACCCTGGGGCACAAATTGCTTCTCTCTGGTGGTGAACTTGTTTGGGGTTGTTTCTATGCTGCCAATGGCTATGCTGTCGCTATAGCCGCTTTTTAAAAGATTGACTTAATAAGGGCTATAGGTTAAAATCTAGTCTAGAGAAGCGAGATATCAGATATACCTAGCGGCTCTTTGAAAATACAGGCAAAACATAACTAGGAAGGAGAAAAAAGTGCCAAATTCGTCCGAGAAACGAGGGTGGGAAGAATATCTTTCTATCGTTTTTGCCATAGTGTTCATCATTATTGCCTTGTTGCTGCTTTTAAGCCCAATAATAGGCAATCTTATAAGATGAATCATCTAGCCTGTATTTTTCATTTATCGGACCCTATCCATTTGTGGAGATAACAGTCTTCAAATTTGGGAAGGGTCCTATATTTTTTAACTTCAAATTTTCGACTTGACAGATATATTTTGATTATGTTTGAATGGATATATAAGGTTTTTTAATAGTTATTAACTCAAACAGAAGGGAGGTGAAAAAAGTTGGCAAAAAGAAAGCTTTCACAAACTAATTATTTACTGCAGTTGATAGCTCTGACCCTCTTGTTGCTAGCGATTCCCTTAACTATTTACGCTCTTGGTTCTTTCAGACTTCCGTTTGGAGCGGCTAAAAAAGGTGGAGAGCCAGGCCACGGAGCACCCAGTGGACCTCATTATAATCTCAACATTATTGGTGTGCCTAAGCAAAAGCAAGCGGAAATGACCGGGGGAAGTGGACACAGAATTTTTGTTCCTCTGACCGGCAAAACCAAAATTAACCTGACTGAAGGTGATACTTTTCAAGTGATTGATGGTAACGCTACCGATGGCAAGGGAGAGTTCATGCTCCCCAACCCTGATCCTGATAACGATGGAGTGACTGAATACTCAGTCTGGGCACGAGCCCTTGGTAAGCCAGGAGGCAAGTCAGAGACAGCAACTTGTGCCTATGATGTCTATGGCGAAGAGTGGTGCTCAGTTTACACCATGATTTTGGTTCGAGAAAAGGGACAAAGTAAATTTAGCAATGTTACCAAACAGCTTTTGTACATTTATGTTGATTTAGATGCCGATGGTACCCTTGAGCGCTACCCACTCTTTGATCCGGCACTCTTGGAATATTTCTGGTCTTATGACAACAAGGGTCTGAAGCTTGCTCAGCTCAGGTTCTACGAGATTGTTACTGAAGTAGAGTAACCCCTAAGATTAAGAGATTTTACTCAGAAATTCCGAAAGAGGAAAAGCTGGATGGTGTGGTGAGACTAAATTAGAACCAACCTTCATTTAAATCTTAATAAAGTACCAGTACCCTTTGAAGAAAGACAACTGCTAGAAGAGCGGTTAAGCCTGGATAGAAAGCGGTTAAGGGAAATTCTGCTGAATCTTCTTTGTGGGATAAAAAGAAATAAAATCCGGTTAATAAAAGAGGCACCATTATTCCCATTAAAAAAATTAAGCTATAACCACGCTTAAGCAAGTTTAGTTCAAAGATAGCCAATAGATAAACAATTATTGCCGGCAGATGGTCCAAAATCTCACCTAAGATTTTTCTCATCCCCGTTCTTTTGGTTATTGTTCTTGCCAAAAAAGTTCCTGCCCCCCAAGAGGCAAAGATTACCAAAGTAAACAGAAAAGTAATTAAATCCATAAAGTAATTTTATCTTAAGAAAGGTTAAAAGTCAATATTATAGGATTAGAAGTTATCTCAGGTCTTTTTTCTTCTGGCAAACAGCAATATGCTGCCCAGAGCACCAATCAAGAAGCCAATCGGGCAGATAATTAAGGCAAAGAAGAAAAAGAAAGGCTCGTCTCTTAAGCCAATTCTTTCCCAAAAATCTAAGCCATAAAAGGTGGCAAATAGTCCATAAATAAAATTGTGCAAAAAGATGCCAATAAAGATGCCAGTAGCAGAGGCTCCGGTTAAGATTAAAAATTTTCTTAGCCTGCCAGCTACTTTTGATTTAAGGGTTAAAATTAACAAGGCCAGACCGAGTAAGGAGAAAATGATGAAGGGTGCCAAGAAAAAAAG
>Ga0111213_109_pt1 | contig 9524 bp, 6 predicted proteins | sample DeeMarSWOR152_54_FD_80362 | JGI IMG/M metagenome (GOLD analysis project Ga0111213, IMG submission 80362) | Microgenomates bacterium DG_75 | reverse complement strand
GACAAGCAAGGGTGGTTTTTTTGTCAGAAAGAGCGGTCAAGTGGTTGAAAAAATATCTTAATAGCCGAGAAGATTCCTGGAAACCACTTTTTATTAACTATAGAGGCAAAAAAGATGAGACTGGTAGGGGTGAAAAAAGAAGATTAACTGCCCGTTCTGTCCAAAGATTGGTTGATAAATATTCCAAAAAAGCAAGATTACCAGTCAAGGTTACTCCCCACGTCATCCGCCATTCCTTTGCCACTGACCTTTTAATTGCCGGTGCCGATTTAAGAGCCGTTCAAGAGATGTTGGGACACAAAAGTATTCAGACAACTCAAATTTACACTCATGTGACTAACCGCCAACTCCGTTCAGTTCATGAAGCTTTTCATGGGAAGGGAAAATAAATCGTTATTTCATTATTTTGAAAGAAAACATCCAATCCATAATTTTTTTCTTGCTCTTGACTGAAACTGTTCGTTTGCGTATAGACATAAGAGATATTGTTTTCTGTTAATAGTTTTGGAACTTCCTCTTTAGTTAGTTTTCCCTCAAGAAAATTTTTTTGAAGAGCGAGCCTTTTTTGATAATCAACTCCAAATAAATCAGCTTGCTTAGTGTCGCTAAAAAAGGTTTTTCGTTGGGCTAAAGCGGGAACAACAATATAGTCTTGATGACTTTTAACCAAGTCCATCACAACCTCCTCGGGATAACTATTGTTTTTTAGGAAATTAAGAGCCTGATATTCTTGACTACTAATAAATAAAATATTGCGATTGACTCTAAAGGTTGTTAATATCATCAGAATAAAAATAATTAGGAAAGCCAATGGTTTTCTTTTTAAAGAGATTCCTAAGAAGAGAGCAGATAGGAACAGACCGATTCTGCCTATTTGGACAGCGTTATAATGGTCTGGATTTGGGGTGATTAGAAGTGGCAGTAAGACCGAAAAGATAATCGTTAATAAAGAGAATTGATAAAATAGAGAAGAATTTTTATTGACTGCTTTTTTGAACAACCATAATATTCCCAGAAATCTGAGCCAGAGATTACCTGCTAGGTATAAAAAGATTTTTACAATTGCGGAAATGGTTAGTCGGAAAAAATCATTTGTGGAACGATATTGTTGGTCAAGAAACACCATTTTAGGCCAATAGAAGCGATCAGGGTCCTCAACCATTTTTTCCAATAGCCAAAGCGGTCTAAATTGGAAAGGTATCAAGCCATTGGTTGGTTTAACAAAAAATTTAAACAAAATAATAAAAACTATCAAGCTAACAAGAGTGGGGATGACAAGCTTTACCTCTTTTTTGATTAAGGAAATAGCGGCAATCAAACAGCTAGCTAAGAAGAAAGGTAGGAAATAAAGCGCTTTTATTCCAAAAAGGACTCCCATAAAAATTCCTGCCCAGATGCCATTTTTTATCTTTTGGTTTTGGAAGAATAAATAATAAAAATATAAAGAGGCTAATAAAATAGTAAGGGCAAAGATAGCGTGGAGATTGGTGGCGTACTGGATTACCGGACTAAGCATAAAGGAATTACTTTGCCAGTTTTTTTGTGAACTGTTAATTAAAGGAATAAGAAAGGCTGCCGTGCCTCCGAGACTGGCTAATAAAACCGAAAAAATTCCTACCTGCCAATCATGAGCAATTTTTTTAGAAAAGAGATAAATAGCCAATAAAAAACTACCGATAACTAATAGATTACCGATACGAAAATACCATAACCAGGGTGGGATGTTTAAAATTTTTACGAAAAGACTCCAGAGTAGGTCACCTAAGTAGTTATAATTGGTGAGAAGGACACCATTCATTCCCGGAAATTGTGGGGGCAATCCCCTATTGGCAATCTCTGCAATCAAACTTAAATGCCAAAGACTATCGTGACTGCCAAAAACTAAAAAGCCACCATTTTTTGGTCCACTGAGCCAGAGCCAAGGAGCGAGGATTAGCCAGGCTAATATTATGATGGTAAAAACCAGTCCTTTTTGCCAAGGTTTCATTGCTTTTATTTTACTACATATTTAGGCGATTAACCGACAGTTTTGCTCGGTTCCTGAAGCCTTTCCTGGGAAGGGGAAATGAGACTTTGTCGATATGCAAGATAAATTACTATTGCGCGAGTACTTTTTAAAACGCCTCTATCGTCTTTAATTTTTAAATCATCATAAATAGATTGGAGATGGTGTTTGACTGTGAATTTAGAAAGGCCTACTTTTTCACCCACTTCAACAATAGTTATTCTTTGAGAAGGAAGTGATGGATTGGAGAGCCAGCTGAGAATTTCTTTATCGAGCGTCTGGAGGTTTTTACACCTTTCAATTTCTTTATCGGTAACAAAATCCTCAGGATTTAAAATTCCCAAAGCGATTGCTTTCGCCACTGCCTCTCTTCTTGAAAAAGCGTTGAGACGGGGAAAAATTCCATAACGCCCATCCTTTCCCGATAAATGATACTCGACTACGTGGTCCTCAATTCCTAACCTATCACTGATTTCAGAGTTAGAAAGTCCCGTGGCGGTAAGTTTCAAAACCTCTTTTTGAAGATCAGTAAGCAAGGAATTTATTTCCTCTTCCGAGTATCGCTTTTGCATCCTTCGTCTATAGTAAAAACGTTCAACTAAATGACTCATGTTTTAATATGTTAAAAACTGCTTTTAGCAGTTGGTTTATTCTTATTATTTTTTATCTTTTTTTACTTTTGCAAACAAGTGAGGGCGGCGACGGAATCATCGGACTTAGAAAATCTCATCAGAATTACCCCTTGAGTATCCCGTCCCAGGCGGGGAATATTCTTCAAAGGTAATTTAATCACTTGGGCTCTTTTGCTTGTTAAAATCACTTGTTTATCTTTTTGGGTGACTAATCTACAGACAACAATTTTTCCAGTTTTCTTGGTGACATTGGCGGCTTTAACGCCGATTCCTCCACGCTTTTGGATGGGATGGTAACGAATATCAGTTCTTTTCCCTAGCCCGTTTTCCATCACCACCAAAACATTACGGAAATATTTAAGGCGGCGATCTTTAGGTCTTTTTGCTCTCGCCGGAAAAACTTCCATACTGACAACATGATCATTGGTTTTAAGCAAAATACCCCTTACCCCTATCGTATCCCTCCCCATTGGTCGGGTATCAGTTTCATTAAAACGAATTGATTTGCCATTATGAGTGACGAGCAAAACTTGGTCTTTTCCGGTAGTGGGTTTGACCCAACAAAGTTCATCTCCCCTATTTAACTTGATGGCGATTAAACCGGAAGTGCGAATTTTTTTGAAATTTCTTAAAGAAGTCTTTTTAACAATGCCTTTCCTAGTTGCCATTAAAAGATAACGATATTTGCTTTTGGCGGTTGAGGGGAGGTTAAGGACTGATTGGAGTTCTTCGCCTTGGTCAATATTAATCAGATTGATAACTGCCTGTCCCTTGGCTTGTCTGGTGCCTTCTGGAATTTCCCAGGCACGAATAGAAAAAACACGACCTTTGTTGGTAAAGAAAAGAACCTGGTCATGGGTTTCGCCGGTCATAAATTGAGCAATTTCATCCGCTTCTTTGGTAGACATACCGGTCACTCCTTTTCCACCGCGACGTTGAGAACGATAAGTGCCTACAGGCAAGCGTTTGATATAGCCCGTTTTTGTCACCGTAATCAGGCATTTTTCTTTAGGAATTAAGTCTTCATCAGCAAAACTTTCTACTTGCTGGCGATAAATTTTGGTTCTTCTTGGGTCGCCATATTTCTTTTGGACTTCTCTTAACTCTTTTTTAATAATTCGAAGAATTTTTTCAGGATGGGTGAGAATATCGGCTAAATATTCAATTAATTTGCCAATTTCTTTGTATTCATCTTCAATCTTTTTTCTTTCCAGAGCGGCTAAACGACGGAGTTGCATTTCCAAAATGGCATTGGCTTGAATTTCTGTTAATTTGAATTTTTTCATTAAGTTAGTTCGGGCAGTTTCCGCTGTCCGTGATTTTTTAATCGTGGCGATAACCGCATCAAGATTGTCGAGGGCAATTTTTAAACCTTCAAGAACATGGGCCCTCTTTTTGGCTGCTTCGAGTTCAAAAATACTTCTTCGGGTGACAACTTTTTGTCGATGTTTGACAAATTCGGTGAGGATTTGCTTTAAAGTTAATGTTTGGGGAACGCCATCAACTAAGGCAACCATGTTAACCGGATAGGTCGTCTGCATGGCGGTGTGTTTATAAAGAGAGTTGAGAATAACGTTCGGCTTACCCGTCTTTTTTAATTCAAGGACAATCCGCATTCCCTGGCGATCAGACTCGTCCCTTAAATTGCCCACTCCAGTTATCTTTTTTTCCTTAATTAATTGGGCAATTTTCGCTACCAATTGGGCTTTGTTGACCTGATATGGAATTTGGCTGATGGCAATGCGAAATTTTCTTCCCTTTATTTCTTCAATTTCCGCATCAGCCCGCATGAGAATTTTGCCTTTTCCGGTTGAATAGGCTTGAAGAATTTGGTCTTTGTCGTAAATGAAAGCACCGGTAGGAAAATCTGGACCTTTGATGTGTTTAGTTAAGTCTTCAATAGTGGCCTCAGATTCAAAGCTGGCTTTGAGAGCAGGAATTTGACTGGGTTTTTTTATTTCTACTTTTTCATCAAGTTGGATTTTTTTGATGTCGAATTCTTTACCCTTGGTGGGTTTCTTTGCCTCGGACAGAACGACATTACCTTTGTCAATGACCATCAGGAGACCATCAATCACTTCCTTGAGATTATGGGGAGGTATTTTGGTTGCCATTCCCACGGCAATACCATCAGCTCCCATAAGAAGAAGATTAGGGATTTTTGCGGGGAGAAAAACCGGCTCTTGAAGAGAAGCATCGAAATTGTCTATGTAATCAACCGTATCTTTGTCAATATCAACCAGCATTTCCGCGGTGATTTTGCTCATTCGTGCCTCGGTATATCTCATGGCAGCTGGTAAATCACCATCAATTGAACCGAAATTACCTTGACCGTCAATTAAAGGATAGCGCATGGAAAAATCTTGAGCCAAACGGACAAGGGCATCATAAATAGCCTGGTCTCCGTGAGGGTGATATTTTCCCATCGCCTCGCCGACGACTTTGGCTGATTTGGTGTGCCTAGCAGAATGACTTAAACCCATTCCTTGCATAGCAAAAAGAATGCGGCGGTGAACAGGCTTTAAGCCATCGCGAACATCAGGCAGAGCTCGGGCAACAATAACACTCATCGCATAGTCCAAATAGGACTTCTGCATTTCTTCAGTGATTTCAACTGGTTTGACTTTGCCGATTCTATTAGCCATTTTTTTCTAAGGGAACTTTTTCTGATAGTTGGTAGCTGCTTTTTTAATCAGTGCATGGGCAGCCTTTTTCTCACCCCAGCCTTTGACTTTGATTTTTTTATCCGGCTGAAGTTCGGAGTAATTCTCCCAAAAATTCTCTATTTCTTTTTTTGAGTGGTGAGGTAAATCTTTAAGCTCTTTGACTTGAGAAAAGCGGGGGTCGTCAACCGGAACAGCAATAATTTTGTCATCTTGCTCACCGGTGTCATCAATCCGGATAACCCCAATCGGTCGGCATTTGATAACACACCCCGGGAAAGTAGAAAAACTGGATAAGACAAGAATATCCAAGGGATCTTTGTCTTTATCATTCCAAGTTTGGGGAATGATGCCATACTCAAAAGGAAAAAACACGGCTTCATAAAGGACTCTATCTAAATAAAAATAACCATCGTCATGGTTGTATTCATACTTATTAGTACTTCCTTTGGGAATTTCAACAAGACAATTAACTTCTTTTGGTGATATATCACCGATAGTAACTAAATGAAATAGATTTTGTTTTTTCATTTTTCCCTTTATGCTATTTAAATAATTAAAGTGTTTTGGTTCAAATAATTAAACTAGATATCCAGATTTGCTGTCTTCGCATGCGTTTGAATAAATCTCTTTCTCGGTGGCACTTCTGAACCCATTAAGGTAGTAAACACTTGTTCCGCTTTTTGGGCATCTTCTACGGTTACTTTTTTAAGAATTCTCTGGGTGGGATTCATCGTTGTTTCCCAAAGTTGGTTGGGATTCATCTCCCCCAAACCTTTAAATCTTTGGACGCTAATTTTTTTCTTACCTTTTCCCTGTTCATTAATAATTTTATCTTTCTTTTTTTCATTATAAATATAAAGAGACTCCTTGCCAATTTGAACTCGATATAAAGGAGGCATGGCGATATAGAGATAGCCCTTTTCAATCACTTGTTTAAGATGGCGATAGAAGAAGGTGAGAAGAAGAGTGACAATATGCTGACCGTCAACATCAGCATCACACATGATGATTACTCGATGATAACGAAGTTTTTTGGGATTAATGGTCTCCCCGATTCCCATCCCCAGGGCGATAATTAAATCCTTAAGTTCTTCGAATTTGATAATTTTATCCAATTGAGCCCGTTCCGTATTGAGAATTTTCCCCCCTAAAGGTAAGATGGCCTGAAAACGCCGGTCTCTCCCCTGTTTAGCCGAACCCCCCGCAGAAGGACCCTCCACAATATATAACTCCGACTCACTCGGTTTTCTTTCTTGACAATCAGCTAATTTTCCTGGTAAGCCTAACCCGGTTAACTCCCCTTTTCTAATCACTGCTTCCTTAGCCGCTCTGGCGGCTAAGCGCGCTCGGGCTGCCAAAGCAATCTTTTCAATCACCTTTCGTCCCTCAGACGGATGTTCCTCAAAATAAGTATCTAGCCCATTCTTAACAATTGTGGCGACTAAACCTTGGGCTTCAGGGTTGTTAAGTTTGGCTTTAGTCTGGGACTCGAATTGAATTTTACTAACGGGGATTTTAACCGCCAGGACAGCGGTCAAACCCTCAACCGTATCGTTACCCACAAAACCATTGCCATCTTTAATCGCCCCCGTCTTTTTGGCATAATCATTGATAGCCCGGGTGAGTGCCATTTTAAATCCGGTTAAATGGGTGCCGCCGTCTCGGGTATTGATGACATTGACAAAAGATTGAACACTTTCCGAATAGCTGTCATTGTACTGAAGCGCTACTTCAACTTCCATGCTGTCGCCTTCTCCGCGGATATCAATGATTTGATGAAGAGGCTTTTTGCCGCGATTGAGATGTTTAACTAAAGAGCGGACACCGCCTTCAAAATAGAAGTTCTTTTTGATGCCCGCGCGTTCGTCATTAAGGTGAAATTTAAGACCGGGAATAAGGTAAGCCCTCTCTCTGATGGTTTGTTCAATTAACTGGTAATCAAAATCAATCCCCTTAAAAACCTGTTTATCTGGAATAAAAGTGGTAATAGTTCCGGTATCATCAGCTTTACCTACTTGTTCCATTCTCGTGGTCGGTTTACCCCGTTTGTATTCCTGAACATAGGCTTTGCCTTGGCGATGGACTTCAACCTTAAGCCATTGGGATAAAGCATTAACAACAGAGACGCCGACGCCATGAAGACCACCAGAAGCTTTATAGACGCCCTCGTCAAATTTTGCTCCAGCGTGGAGTTTGGTCATGGCTACCTCCAACCCAGAAAGACCGGATTTGTGTCTGTCAACCGGAATTCCTCGACCATTATCCCGCACTTGAGCACTACCGTCGTTCTTTAAAGTCACCCAGATATTTTTGGCAAAGCCAGCTAAAGATTCATCAATGGAGTTGTCAATCACTTCGGTAATTAAATGATGAAATCCCTTTTTATCAGTTGCGCCAATATACATTCCCGGACGTTTTCTAACAGGCTCTAGACCTTCGAGGACTTTAATTTGCGCGGCGGTGTAGGTAGAAAGAATGTCTTCTTTTCTAGTTGTCTTAGTTTTGGTTTTTGCCATTTTTAAATCAGACATAAAATTGGCAGGGAAGAGAAAGAGGTTTGCCCCCTACCGTTTAGTGTCTTTATTTTATCAATTTTCAAGCGGAAATGCAAGCTCTTCTGACCCTTATTTGATGTGGAAAAAAGGCGAAATTAGCCTCAAATTTGGTTAAATCCAGAGGAGATTAGAGTTGGGGGTAAGAAAGGAAAAGGTTTTCAATGGCGAGATGAAAATTGACGTTGGCAACGAGCATTTTTCTTATTTGTTCGGTGTTCTTAATCGCCTTTTCAATTTGGTTTAGGCTAAGTTTTTTTATGAAACGAAGACTCTTTCTGCCAGAAGCGCCTTTGGCGGGTTTTTTAACCCCAGTTTTGATTAAGAGGAATTGACGCCAAAGAAAAAGCAATCTTTCGATCAGAATGAGTGCCTGATGTTTATCTTTAACCAGGGTAAGGCTTAATTCTATTCTTTTCCCTACTCCAACGGTTAATAAGCTCTCTAAGGTTTGACCTAGCTGTTGCCTTTCTTCTTGAGAAAGACGGATTTGGCTCTTGGCTGGTAAACGAGTAATTTTTACCCGAGAAATGATCGTTGGGAGCAAACTTTCTAATTGATTGACGAGAAGAATGATTGAGGAGTGAGGTGGTGGTTCTTCCAGGGTTTTGAGGAGCGAGTTTTGGGCTGGTAAAGTGAGTTTTTCCGCCTCAAGAAATAAGCTCACTTTGTTTTTGGCTTGGTAAGGACGAAGACTGAGAAATTTTTTTAAAACCCTCACCTGGTTAATGCCAATTGAATTTTCTGGTTTAATGATGAGTAAATCCTCGGGCGGTTTGTCTAAGTCAATTGGCTGGCTAAAAAAAGGACGAATGAGCTCCAAAGCGACCTCAATTCTTTCCTCAAATAACCCTCCGGCGATAAGTTGAACTGGAGACTTTATCATTGGTTTGACATTTTAACAGAAAACGATATAAGATAGAAGGGATGGCTGTGCCTGCCCAACAAAGCTCTATCAAACCCAAAAAACCTGCTCAAACAGGAGAGAATTTAAGCGAGCAAGCCCAACCAAAGTCAGCTTCCCTACCTCCGGTAAAAAAAAGCTCCCCCACACTTTTAGGTATTTTAGAGAGTCAAAAAGTTCTTACGCCAGCGCAGGTCGAGAAAGCAAGGGTTGAGGAAGCCAGTACTGGTAGAGAGCTTAAAAAGATAATTTTAGAAGAGAAATATGCTTCGGTTGAACAAGTCGCCAAGGCTGAAGCTCAACTCTACAAGATTCCTTTTGTTAACTTGAGAGAAACAGCCGCTTCCCCTGAAGCCTTAGGTAAACTGCCTCGGGCTGTTGCCGAACATTATCTGATTCTCCCCTTTGCTTTTAATGAACTTAAGAATTTACTTTCTGTGGCAATGGCTGACCCAACTGACCTTCAGACGATTGAGTTTATTGAGAAAAAATCAGGTGCCAAGATTAAACCGTTTATGTCCACGTCTGATGAGATTAGTAAAGCGATTGCCATCAATTATGAAGAAAGTTTATCAACCGAAGTCAAAGCCGCCCTTAAAGAAACGACTCCTCTACCCAAGGGAGCGCCAGTTGATATTACTAAGTTGGGCGAGATAATTCGGGAAGCACCAATTGCCAAAATAGTTTCGACCCTTTTAGAATTTGCCGTCAAAGGTCGGGCTTCAGATATCCACATTGAGCCAGAAGAAGAGAAGACCAGAATTA
>Ga0111213_153_pt1 | contig 10047 bp, 7 predicted proteins | sample DeeMarSWOR152_54_FD_80362 | JGI IMG/M metagenome (GOLD analysis project Ga0111213, IMG submission 80362) | Microgenomates bacterium DG_75 | reverse complement strand
AAAGCTTTTTCACTACAACCTCCTTTGCAATTTCTCATGCAACTCTTTAAAGGACCACCGACTCATTGGTTGTTTTCTTGATAAATCTGATCCTCTTTATTTACCAAGCCTGTTTTTAAACGGCACAGGTGCCCGGCTATTATCGGCGCCACCGGAAGTTAGAACCCAACACAATCTTTGGATCGGGCCCATTGGCCTCCAGTCTTCCTCCTTAGATAATCCTAAAAATTATGTGTAAGGGAGACTAAGAGGCAAGTACAGTGGTATAAAAATAATAAGTCTTTCTCAAGCAGGGGGAGGCTGGAGAAAAACTTAATCGCTCTTATTAAAAGAGTCATCCTTACTTTAGAGATCGTAAGTTTATTTAATTTTAGCTTCCCCCCAGCCTTCCCCTGCCTAAGGAAGGTTAAATCGCCAATTAGGTTTTCAAGGTTCTTGCTTTCAAGATCAAACCCCGTCTAGCGGGGTAAGAAAAAAAGAACTCGCTTCAGAGTCCTTATTGATCTCTAAAGCTGGGATAAATATATCATAAAAAGGGAATTTTGTCAAGTATTATAGGATACAGAGCAGATACGAAAAAAGCGCCTCGTTTGTTGGTCAATGGGTTATCAAAAGGATGATAATTGTTTGCCTTCAAGGCGCTTTTTTTCCTTCAAATTTTTATCCTTGTCGTTGATTACTAACGCGATGTTAGGTTTACAGCTTGGTTTTGTTTGAAGAAAGTTTAAGCGGGAAATAGCCGGTGCGTCATTGCACCGTTGGCTTCTTTGGATTTACTTGAGTCCCACTAGGTACCACTCGCTTGGGACGATCACTTGGTACCACTCGTGGTCGAATGATGATGGTGTTTGGCTCCTGTCTGCCCATGCCTCTACCCACCATCTTATCGGGTAGTTGGGAAATTCGTCTACCTCATAGTACTTTGGGCGGACGAACCCAACAGGCCACCATCCATCTGCTTCAGACCAGCAGACCATATAGATCCAATACTCGCCGTACGAGTCAATTCTTCCGTTGGTGAGCATGGTGAGCACCGGCTCGGCGAATCGCCAGTAACCACCCCGTGGGTGAATCTTGCACTCGTCGGGTCCGCAAGGACCTGGGATATCGAAGAGACTCTCGCCCAGAGGGACATTGTTCACCGGGTCAAAGTTGTAGAGAGAGTAACCCTCAAGCACCGGGCAAGAGAAGATAAGTTCTACCTGTCCTGCAGGTGTCTTATCTTCAGGCGGCTCCTCACATGGCCGTTCTTCGGTTGTCTCCTCAGTCCATCGGTCACACTCAACCGATGGATCAAAATGATCTGTGGTCCAGACTTCCTGAACACAGGTGCGATTTTGGAAGTTTTCAAAACACTCGGTCCAGTCATCGCAGACCTTCTTGCCGTAGTGATAATCAACTACTTCACAAAGCTCAGGTCCACATTCACGGGTTTCGGTGTCAGTTTCGATCCATCTGTCGCACTCATACTCTGGATGATAATGGTCGGTGGTCCAGACTTCGCGTGTTCGGGTACGGGACTGCTCGCCATTCTCGCACTCTGACCACTCGCCCCACTCCGACCACTCGCCGTAGTGGGTGTCAACGACGTCACAGAGGTCACAAGGTTCTGTTTGTGTTTCCGTTTCCACCCATCGGTCACATTCGACCTCAGGATGATTGATGTCGGTAGTCCAAACTTCCCTTGTCCTTGTGCGTGAATGTTCTCCTTTGCAGCACTCTGACCAGTCTGACCAATCTGACCATTCTCCGTAGTGAGTTTCGACCTCAATGCAGAGGTCACACCACTGTGTGTCACTTTCGGTCTCTGTCCATCGATCACATTCGATCGATGGGTCATATTTGTCCGTGGTCCAGATCTCGCGTGTTTTGGTTCGCGTTTGTTCACCATTGATACATTCGCCCCACTCGCTCCATTCCGACCACTCGCCGTAGTGAGTGTCAACTTCTTGGCAAGGAGGTGGAGGTGTTTCTTCGGTATTGACGACAACATGAGAGATGCCATAGTCGTACGGACCGCCGCATCCATCTCCTGGTCCTTCCCAAATCAGACTACCGCCTCCGGGTCCACCGATTTTGATACACACCCCGGTAACTTGGAAGCCTGAGGTGGCGGACCAGCATACTTGGTTTTCATCTCCGGAGACTGTCGCACTGCCGTCAGTATACTCATATCCTTCTGGAACCTCGTACTTAACGTTCCCATGAGGGCACACGGCTCCGGTGGTCAGTTCGGTGGCCAATGCACCACTAAGTGAGCCTGCCAAGAAGATAGCCGCCATTACAAAACATACGGTTGTCACACTCAAAAAACGCGTTTTCACTCTCTTACTCCTTTCTCTTCTATTCTTGCTTTCATCATCGAATGCTATTTCCCGCTTAGTTGTCAAAGAACAACAAAAAAGGGAGGGACAGTAACCCCTCCTTCTTTCAGTTATATTTCTTATAAGCAAATCTTTCCCTCGAAACCCGAATCACTTTTTCCCGATTCTGATTTTTAGAGACAGGCAGGGGGAGGGTATAGGCAAAGAAGGGACGGGAAGTAAGATTATCAACCGCTAATTTAGTGACGATTTGGAAATTAGACAAACCGACTAAGTCTTGTTCGGTATAAACTCCTCCAAATTCTCTTTCTAAAATATGGGCATCTTCGGCGCCAACCAAGAAAGAAATCAAAGTCGCGGCATTACCCAAAATCGCTTTTTGGACATCTTCGTCAATTTGGGCCATGTATTGATTAGCCAAGCAAAGATTTAAACGATATTTTCTTGCCTCAGAAAGGATTTTAATAAAAGCCCTGGTGGCAAAGTTTTGAAACTCATCAACAAAGAGATAGAAGTCCAGTCTTTGTTCTTCAGGAATATTAACCCGATTCATGGCGGCTAATTGAATTTTGGTAATTAACATCGCTCCTAATAAAGCGGCATTATCTTCACCCAGACGCCCTTGGGAGAGATTAAGGATGATAACTTTTCCCTCATTCATGATTCTTTCCAAGTTAATGGTTGACTTGGGTTGGCCAATGAGACTGCGGATTAAAGGTGAGGTCACAAATTGCCCTACTTTGTTTAAAATAGGATTGATTGCTTCTTCTCTCAACCTATCCGGCATTTTGTTGTATTCCTTGAGCCAAAAGTCTTTGAGGACTTGGTCTTGAAGTTGCTCTACCACTTTATCTCTGAATTTTTTGTGGGATAAGATTCTGGGGACGTCAACTAAAGTGGTGTGAGGCGTCTGAGCCAAAGTAAGCAAGGTGTTTCTTAAAATATATTCCATCCTCGGTCCCCAGGAGTGGGCATAGAGTTTATAGAAAATGGAGACAATTCCAGAAGCAACTAGCTCGGCTTGAGTGGGGTCATCAACCTCGAGAATATTAATGGAAAAGGGATATTTTTTATCAGCCGGATTCAGATAACAGACGTCATTAATACGGTAAGAGGGGATGTAATCTAAAAGAATTTCTGAGAGATCGCCATGAGGGTCAATCACCGCTAAACCATGACGTTTTTTTAAATCATCAATTGCCATATTGGCAATCATTGTTGATTTACCGGTACCAGATTTACCCACGGCATAGATATGGCGACGACGGTCATCTTTTTTAATCCCAAAAGTCATTAGTTTATTTTTGAATTCTGTTTTGGCAAAGAAATTAATTTCTGCTTTTTGTTCATCAGTTAAACCTTCGGCAACCGGCAGATTTTCCGGTGCTTCCGTCAGCACCGAGCGTCCCCAGGCAATATTGGGAATCTTGATAGTTTGTCCTGGCAAATGCCAAATAGTGGCTAGTTCAGAAACAGAAAAAATCTGAAAGCGAGGGATAAAACCACCTTGATGGGCAAAAAGGGCGATTTTAAATTTATTTTTGGTAAATAAAGAGGGCTTACGGAAAACCAGGGAATTGCCGTCACCTCGAGCCATGGCAGCGAAACCACCGACTAATGATTTTAGCAATGATTCTGACGAAGCTGCCAGGCGAATACCTGCCTTTAAACCTGACTCTTCAATTTTTTGTTTGATTAGACCTTCGCCGGGCAAAGGCTGTCTTTCTTCTTCACTAATTTGAATACCTTTAGTCAGAGCTTTTTGGGCAGATGATTGCCAACCGGAAATGGCTCTTTGAAGGACTAATTGGATTAGAAAAAAGTCATTTTCACTAGCCTTAGACATCACTCCCAAAATTGAAGACATTGAGTCAACATCAGTAAAATCCTTGTAGGTTTTAATCGGGTAGTAATAACTGGTAGACTGGACCATTTGACCAACTTTTAAGCTTTCTTTGTCCCAGCTTTCAAGATAATCAGGGACACGACTAAGAACAGCAAGGGGATAAGCTGCAAGCTGCCAAGATTTGACTTTCTAAAAAAGGTAAGAGTTCTTCAGAAACGGAAGCATAAAAATGGATCGCTTGTTGATGACAAGCAATTTCTAAGATAAGAGGCTCGGACTGTTTTCTTAGGAGGCGTTGAACAAGAGATTGAGAAGAAAGAGCTTTGCTAAAGCCAGAAAAAAGAGTTGCCGCTGATTCAGGGGTATACTCGTTCTCTTTTTTGGGCATACTAAGACGTCAGATTAAACCGCGCCTTTGCGGTTTGACGCTGTGGGCGAACCTGGGATCGAACCAGGGACCTCTTACTTAGACGCTCTCCGCTAATGCGGATCGCTAGATTTTGGGCTTTTTTGTGGGCGAACGTGGATTCGAACCACGGACCTCTTACTTATCAGGTAAGCGCTCTAACCTCTGAGCTATTCGCCCACAGAGCCCAAAATGCAGGTAAGTGCTCTAACCTGAGCTATTCGCCCGAAGTAAGCCAATTTTATCATAAAAAATGAAAGATATCTAGGCTCTTGACAGGTTTTTGGGTCTTTGTTATAATACCTTCACTAGGAGTCAGTCCTAGAAAAGAATTATGAGAAGCCTGAAAAAAATAATCAACAAATTGCTTGAGTTTTTGCGTGGCAGTTAAAGGCTTCTTAGCTCTTTAAGAACTGGCTCCGCAAGGAGCCTTTTTTAATTGTCAAAATGAATAAAAAATATCAAGAATTGTTAAGAAAAAGAGAAGAGGCTAAAAAGAAATTGGTTAAGGCAACGAAGAACTTTAAAGGTTTTAAACATGAGGATTCGGCTTCTGAGTTGCAGGATTTGAATGTGAAGCTTAGCCAGGCTCACCTAGTTAGCATTGAGGAGGAAATTAGAGAGCTAGAAAAAAAGAATGAAAAATAAGGTTTCAAAAGAGGAGAAAAGAGAAAAATTACTTGAGAGTCGGGAAAAAGCCATCGAAAGACTAAGGAAGGTTGAAAAAAGAATAAGGGAAGAAGAAGAGGATGCCGAGGAAGTTTGGCCAGGACACGATAGTACTCGGTATCATCAGAAAATGGCGGAACTGGAGACCTTATTAGCACACTTAATTGAAATAGAAAAAGAATTGAAAAAAGAGGGCCGTTAGCTCAATTGGTAGAGCGCCTCATTTGCACTGAGGAGGTAAGGAGTTCGAATCTCCTACGGTCCACCAGCACTTTGACAACTAAATAGAATGTTATCTCTACCGAAGCCCTTAAGGGCGGAGGTGGATTTAATCTTCACAGATAAGGCTACTCTAATTAATGCAGATAATGAATGCCTTGGCTGTTTGGGCCGAAGAAGGACGCGGCGTGACGGCGAAACTCGTCGGGAAGGTGTCAAGCAACCTGCGATCCGGCGGTGTCCGAATGGGGAAACCTAATCCTTCGGGATTGCTTGAGACTGAAAATATTACCTTCGGGTGATATATAGGTTTCAAAGGGGCCAGCGCCCGAATTGAAACATCTTAGTAGGGCGAGGAAAAGAAATCGAATGAGATTCCGTTAGTAGCGGCGAGCGAAAGCGGAAAAGCCCAAACCCTGTTTCGACAGGGGGTTGTAGGGCCTTAATATGGGAGTGCTGCGGATAGTTGAAGTACCTGGAATTGGTACGCCAAAGAAAGCGAAAGCCTTGTAAACAAAATCCAAAGCACCTCTAGAGGATTCCTGAGTACCACGGAAGATTTACTTTTGTGGGAATCTGGGGCAATACCCAAACAGACCGATAGTGAACTAGTACCGTGAGGGAAAGGTGAAAAGTCCCCCGGGAGGGGAGTGAAATAGAACCTGAAATTATCTGCTAACAAACAGTCAGAGTCGCGTTTAATGCGATGATGGCGTGCCTATTGAAGAATGAACCGGCGAGTTCTCATTCTCTCTTAGTCTAAGTTACTTTGTAACGGAGGCAAAGGGAAACCAAGTCTTAAAATGGCGTTTAGGAGAGAATGGGAGACCCGAAACCGGGCGAGCTATCCGTGGGCAGGGTGAAGCTTCGCGAAAGCGAAGTGGAGGCCCGAACCAGTGTCTGGTACAAGAGGCTTGGATGACCTGCGGATAGGAGTAATATGCTCGTGCTCGGTGATAGCTGGTTCTCCCCGAAATATATTTAGGTATAGCGTCCTGGTATAAACCAGAGAGGTAGAGCACTGAATGGATATGGGGCAGAAATGTCTCATATTCAATCAAACTCCGAATTCTTTGGTGTTCACCAGGGCAGTCAGTCCCGCCGGGCTAAGCTGGTGGGTCGAGAGGGAAACAACCCTGACTCTCGTCTAAGGTCTCTAAATTGAACCTAAGTGTGAAAGGAAGTGAAGTCGCTCAGACAGCTAGGAGGTTGGCTTAGAAGCAGCCATCCTTTAAAGAAAGCGTAACAGCTCACTAGTCGAGGGGCTTTGCGCCGAAAATCCAACGAGGCTAAGGTTCGTACCGAAGACAGAGGTGGTCGCTTGCGATCGCGGTAGGGGAGCGTCCCTCACTTAGTGAAGCAGAACCGTAAGGTTTTGTGGAAGGTGAGGGAGTGAGAATGCCGGTATGAGTAGCGAGAAACCGGTGAGAATCCGGTTGGCCGAAAATCCAAGGTTTCCGAAGCAATGGTCGTCAACTTCGGGTTAGTCGGTCCTAAGGCGAGGCCTAATGGCGTAGTCGATGGACAACAGGTTGATATTCCTGTACCTTAACTGTTTCGTTACTAGTTGGGGAAGGACGGAGTTTGATATGTCTGGCGTCATAATGATTCGGCGTTTAAGCTATAAATCAGTGACAATTGGCAAATCCGTTATCACGACGGTGAATAGTGATGAAAAGACCTGAGCTTGTCGAGGGTCAATCAGACGGCGTTAAGCTTCCGAGAAAAATTTCGCAATCAGAAACAGTTGAGACCGTACCGCAAACCGACACAGGTGGATGGGTAGAGAATACCAAGGCCAGCGGGAGAAGGGGGTTTAAGGAACTCGGCAAAAAAGCTGGGCGTAACTTCGGGAGATGCCCTGCCCACAGCACTTCGGTGCTTGTGGGTCGCAGCGAAAGATGCTTGCCGACTGTTTATCTAAAACACAGGTCTGTGCAAAGGCGAAAGCCAAGGTATACGGGCTGAGACCTGCCCAGTGCTGGAAGGTTAAGGGGAGGGATGATTCTTTTAGATGAGTCCTGAACTGAAGCCCCGGTGAACGGCAGCAGTAACTATAACTGTTCTACGGTAGCGAAGTCCCTTGTCGGGTAAGTTCCGACCTGCACGAAAGGTTTAACGAGCAAGCAACTGTCTTGAGCCCTCACCCGGTGAAATTGAAATAGCTGTGAAGATGCGGCTTACTTGCTGCAGGACAAAAAGACCCCGTGGAGCTTTACTACAGCTTGGCATTGAATTGAGTTTACTGACTGTCGAGAATAGGAGGGAGTCTTCGGACGCCAGTGAAATACCTCTCTTCGGTATGTTCAGTTCTAACCTAAGGACCCTGGAAACGGGTTTGGGAACAGTGTCTGGTGGGTAGTTTGACTGGGGCGGTCGCTTGCTCAAAGGTAACGCAAGCGTACAAAGGTCGGCTTAGCGCGGATGGAAATCGCGCTGGACGTACAAAGGCGAAAGCCGGCTTAACTGTGAGACTGACGGGTCGAGCAGATGCGAAAGCAGGTCTTAGTGATCCCCTGATGCTTTGTGGAAGGCACAGGGCTTAACGGATAAAAGCTACCCCGGGGATAACAGAGTAGTCGGGCCCAAGAGTCCATATCGACGGCCCGGATCGCTACCTCGATGTCGGCTCAGCGCATCCCTCGATGTCGGCTCAGCGCATCCTGGGGCTGGAGAAGGTCCCAAGGGTTGGTCTGTTCGCCCATTAAAGCGCTACGTGAGCTGGGTTCAGAACGCCGTGAGGCAGTTCGGCCTCTATCCGCAGCAAGCGTTGGATACTTGAGAGAAGCTGTTTCCAGTACGAGAGGACCGAAATGGGCCAATCCCTAGTGTGCCAGTTGTTGCCGTCAGGTGCACCGCTGGGTAGCTACATTGGTTCGGGATAACCGCTGAAAGCATCTAAGCGGGAAGCCCATCTCAAGATAAGGTATCCTTCCCTGACCTTTGGGTCGGGGGCGAGATCGGTAGGAGATTACTACCTTGATAGGCGACCGGTGTAAGCGTAGCAATACATTTAGCCAAGTCGTACTAATCGATCAAAGGAGTAGCTTGTGAAGGTAAATCTGCTTTTTCCCTTTGGGTTTCGGTAGAGATAATATTAAAAAAGAAATTTCCCGGTCTTTGGAGCGATACGGCACCACCTCTTCCCATTTCGAACAGAGAAGTGAAACGTATCAGCGGGGACGATACTGCACTGGCAACGGTGTGGGACAATACCTCAAGGCCGGGTTTTTTGTGCTAAAATTTGGTTGATGAAGAAGATTTTTAGACATATTCCTCTTTTACTTTCTTTTTTAATTCCTTTTCTTGTTTATTTTTATACTCTTTGTCCCACGGTTTCAGTTCATGCTGATGCGGCGGAATTAGCCACCGTGGTCCTAACCAGAGGTATTGCTCATCCACCTGGCTATCCCTTGTTTACTTTATTAGCCATGCCCTTTTCTTTTTTGCCTTTTGGCGAACCAGCTTGGCGAATTAATTTGGCTTCAGCAGTCTTTGCTTCCTTAACTTGTTTAGTGATTTATCTTTTTTTAGAGCGCCTGACTAAAAATAAACTTGCTACTTTAGCCGGAGCTCTTACTCTCGCTTTTTCCCAATTTTTCTGGCACAATGCTTTAATTTCTGAAGTCTTTACTCTTAACACGCTCGTAGCGAGCCTATTACTTTTAATCTTCCAAATTTGGCGAGAAAAACAGCAAAAACAATCGCTTTTCCTATTCTTACTGGTCGCTGGACTAGGCTTGGCTAATCATCACACGATTGTCTTTATTTATCCCTTGTTTTTTATCTGGTTCTTGGTTGAGAAAGGCTGGAAGAATATCAGATGGCTCGATTATTTAATCGCCATCATTTTCTTTCTCGTAGGCTTTTCTCCTTATTTCTATGTCGTTCTCGTTGCCAAAATTCACCCCTTTCTCAATTGGGAAAATCCGCAGACCTTAAGTGGTCTAATCAGACTATTTACTCGGGCAACTTATGGTTCACTCAGTATTTCCGCTGCGGGAATCACCAAAATTGGTTTAATTGACAGAGTATATGGCTTAGCTAAATTATTCCTAGTCAGTTTTTCTCTAGGTTTGATTCCAGCGATTTTGGGAATTTGTTGGGGCATTAAAAAGCAAAGGAAATGGTTGGTTTTTGTTCTGAGTGCTTTTTTCATCACCGGTCCTTTATTTATTCTCTACACTGGTTTAAACACCGGTAGTCCTGATTTTCTTTTTATTGTTGAACGATTTACGATACTGTCCACGCTTTTCTTGGCTATTTTGGCTGGCTTTGGTTTTGCTGGATTGGTGAGGCCATTCAAGAAAAAATGGTTGAGGTGGGGATTTTTCGTTTTCCCTTTAGGAATGTTGTTGCTTAGTTTCAGCCAGGTTAACCAACGAGATAATTACTTTGGGCGCTATTTAGCCGAGGATTTATTCAAAACAATTCCTCGAGAAAGTATCTTATTGGTCGAAGGTGATGCCAAGGTTGGTGTCGCTTTTTATTGGCAAAGAGTTTTGGGAAAAAGGAGCGATGTCAAGATAGTTGTCGCCAATTTCTTAGTCTCCGATGAGGATTGGTATAGGTATCAGGTAAAG
>Ga0111213_148_pt1 | contig 10106 bp, 11 predicted proteins | sample DeeMarSWOR152_54_FD_80362 | JGI IMG/M metagenome (GOLD analysis project Ga0111213, IMG submission 80362) | Microgenomates bacterium DG_75 | reverse complement strand
TCAACCAAACCAAGGCATCTCTTCCCTCATCGCCTAAAAAAGTCATGTATTCGGGTAGGCGGTAAAAACGTAAGAAAGCGCCGATAAAAAGGATGAGAGCCAACAAAACTACTTCGGTTCGGTTGGCTCTAATGAATTGACTAATCCTCTCTTTCATCTTTCCCATTTAAATTCTTCTCAATTTCCGATAAAAACGGAAAAGGTCAATATAGCCACTAAGAGCCACCTTTAGGGCGATACCCGTCGCTTGACCTGCTTTCCGGGGATAGTGGTGAACTCCTACCTGACTGATTTTAAATCCTTTCTTTTGGGCTTTAACTAGAAACTCAGTCGAAATAAACGGTCCTCGTTCAGCTTCAAGTTGAGGAATCCTGTTAACCACTTCTTTCCTGATTAATTTAAACCCACAATCAATATCCCTCACTCTAAGACCAAAAAGCAGAAAAACAGGCAATTCCCAAAGCATTTTGGAAATTAAAATTCGATAAAAAGGAACGGCTCTCTTCAGATAATAGCCAATCACCAAGTCTGCTTGAGACTGGTGTTGTTCTTCAATAAATTTGGTTATCTCTGAAAAATCAAATTGTCCGTCGGCGTCGGTAAAAGCAATTAATTCGCATTTTGAGTTATAAACACCGCTTTTAAAAGCCGCCCCATAGCCTCGATTGGGGGTATGGGTAATCATCCTGATACGGGGTTCTTTTTTGATTAATTTTTTAACAACTTCGCTGGTTTTGTCAGTTGAACCATCATTAACAACAATAATCTCCCATTTCTCTGCTACTCGGGGAAGAATTTTGAGGGCTTTGGTTATTGTTGTCTCAATGGCGTCTTCTTCGTTATAAGTCGGAAAGAAAACAGAAAGTTCCTTTACTCTCTCCATCTTAGCCTTATAATAGCACAATAAAAGTAGTTTATGCTATCATATGAACGATGAAAACCATCCAAAAATCTTGGCGTGATTTAGCCATCATTAGCCTTGTTTCCCTGGGTTCCACTGCCCTTATCTGGCTGCCTTTCTTTCTTAGAATCACCAGTTTCTGGAAAATCCGTTTGCCTGTTGAAGGGATGGCCACCATCATGAAGAATTTTGATGGGCTTTATTATGTTGTCATCGCCAAATCTTTTTATAATCCAGAAGTTATTAAAACCTTGGTTCCTTTTGATTTGCCCCCAATTCATTATGCCGCCCATTTTCCTCTTTATCCTTTGTTAATTAAAACCGGCGGATTGATAGTTAACCACACTTGGTCAATGCTCTCGATTAGTGTCATCGCTTCGCTTCTATCGGCGATAGTTTTTTATCTTTTCTTAAAAGAATTTAAGCTTTCGAAGGAACCCTTATGGTTAACCATTATTTACCTTCTTTTCCCCGCCCGCTGGCTAATTGTTCGCTCAGTCGGTTCACCTGAGTCTTTATTTATCCTTTTTGTCCTTTTATCTTTTTACTTCTTCAAAAAGAAGAACTATTGGCTAGTTGGAAGTTTTGGGGCTTTAGCTCAATTGACGAAACCACCAGGAATTCTTCTCTTTGTCGCTTACGGAATTTATCTTTTTTGGCAAGCATCTAAAAAAACCCGGCTAACACGTATTGCGCGAGCAGCTCACTTAGCTCGGTCAACTTGGTCAACTCGGTTAACTCTATTAATCCGCTCAACTTACCCTCTCATCCTTATTCCTTTATCGTTAATCATCATCTTTTCATACTATTTATATATATATGGCGATTTCTTTGCCTACTTCCATTCAGGCGATAATATCCATCTTTTTTGGCCCCCTCTTCAGGTTTTCAACGCCGCTGCCGCTTGGGTAGGCACTTATTGGTTGGAAGAAGTAATTTATGTCTATCTTTTGGGGTATTTCTCGCTACAGTTTGCCAATGCTGCCCTTTATCCTTATTGCTTTTGATAAATTTTTAGTCAAGAAAGAATTTAAAATTGCTTTTGGGGTAGTTCTCTTACCAATTTATCTTTATGTCATCAATTTCATTGCTGGAAATAGTTTAGCTGTCGCGGATTGGGCTCCTTTTCTTTAACCCACCCTTTTCTGAAGCCAGCCGAAGAGTCTAGATTTCCTTGTCTTCCAGATAAAAGTCGTGTACATGAAGAAATTATAGGGCAACACCAGAAAACCAACGGCAAAGATTAACAAGATTTGGCGCCACTGGTCGCCAAAAAGAGCCGTGCCAATCCAAACGGTGATGGTTTGGATAATCAAAGCACCCATGGAGGTAAGATTAAATTCAACAAATTTATAGGGAATTCGTCTCCAAGAAACTATCTTTTTCTCGGCAAATGTCCAGATGTTATTAAGAATAAAGTTATTAATAATTGCCAATTCTGTGGCAATCGCTGTTGCTGGACCGGGTGACAATCCGGCGCGGTAAAATACCTCTAAACCCACAGCGTTGACAATATAACCAATAAAACCAACAACAGCAAATTTAAGAAACTGAATTGTCTTAGGGTCCTTAAGGCGAAGAAGAATAACCATTAAAAATGTCTCAATCACATTACTAAAAGGCATTTTGGTTTCTCCTTTTGCTCGAACTCGAAAATGGATTGGCACTTCCGTAATCTTGGCTCCCATATTAACAATCTGATAAAGAATCTCTGTTTTGTAACAAAAACCCTTGGAGATTTTGGAAAAGTCTACCTTGTCAAGAATTCCCTTGGTTCGGGTTAACTTTAAGCCAGTGGTTGGGTCTTTGACTTTATTTATCTTAGGAAAAAACAGAACCGAACGGATAAAAAGACCACCATAAATAGTTAAAAATTTTCGGTAAAAACTCCATTCTTTGGGAATTGAGCCACCTTTAACAAACCGGGAGCCAATAACGTGGTCATAATCTTGGTCAAACTTTTTTACTAAGTCAATAATGTGGTTGGGGTCGTGCTGAAAATCGGCATCGAATTCAATCACCGCACCGGCTTTCATCTTTTCCATAGCATATTTCATCCCCCTCATATAAGCTGCCCCTAGACCTTCTTTTTTCCCTAAAGAAAGCTCAAGATTATCATACTTCTTCATTTTTTCTCGAACGATGTCAGCCGTACCGTCAGGTGAACGATCATCAACCACTAAAATAAACATCTGATTTTTCTTAATTTTAGGGAAAATTTCTTTCTCTAAAACCTCAATCATTCTCTCAATATTCTCTCGCTCGTTGTAAGTGGGAATGATAACGACAATCTTCATTCTTTTTACTCTAACAGAAAATCTTGATAGAATACAAGTATGAAAATTGATATCCTCACTCTTTTTCCAAAAATGTTTCAAGGACCATTTAATGAGTCAATCATTAAACGGGCTCAAGAAAAGGGCTTGGTAGAAATCAAAATCCATAATCTTAGGAAATGGACTAAGGACAAACACAAAACAGCTGACGATCGCCCTTTTGGCGGGGGAACGGGAATGATTTTAATGATTGAGCCAATTTATGACGCTCTTAAAGAACTAAAAAAGAAAGAAACTAGAGTTATTCTCCTTACCCCTCAAGGTAAAATTTTTAATCAAAAAATGGCTCAAAATTTATCCAAAGAAAAACATCTAATTTTTATCTGCGGTCATTATGAAGGCATTGACGAAAGGGTCCGAGAGCATCTAGTTGATGAAGAAATCTCTATTGGTGATTATGTTCTGACTGGAGGCGAACTTCCCTCAATGATTGTCCTTGACACTCTTATAAGATTAATTCCAGGGGTTCTAAAAAAGAAAGAAGCCATTAAAGACGAATCCTTTTCTTCAAAAAGTCTTGAATATCCCCAGTACACCAGACCCGCCAATTTCAAAGGCTGGCAAGTGCCTGAGGCGCTTCTTTCTGGAGACCATAAAAAAATCGCCGAATGGCGAAAGAAAAAATCAATTGAGAGAACGAAAAAACGAAGACCTGATTTGCTCTAATTACCAACTCCGCCACCACCGCCACCGCCAGAAAATCCACCCCAACTGCGCCAAAAACTAGTTGGTTTTTTAGCTTTATTCAGTTTTTTATAGTTCTTAGACAAAATGTAGTCCAATATCAATCCTAGTAAACCTAAGCTGGTGATTAAAGCCAATAAAGTAACAGTTTTCCCGAGGATTAAACCCAAAATTCCTCCCATTACTCCGCCAATCACCCCTCCTGGCCAAAAACGTTTGCTGCGGGCTAGAAAAGCAGATATATAGATTAAGATAATAATGGCAAAAATTATTAATGGTAAAGCGAATGAGATTTTCTCCTGAACTGCTTCTCCTCCTGAAGGAGGTTTGGTCATAATTTTCCTCCCGAAAAGCCGGTCTCATTTTTTCTCGGATAATTCTTCCGGCTCGACCATCAGTAATCACCGGCTCTAAGCCATAACCCACCTCAATTCGCATTTCTCTGTCCTCTTTGGCGATTAAGATTAAAAGTCCGTTATCCTTTTCTTTCTTTCCTATTCCCCATTGTTCAAATAAACGAACGGCATACTCTTCAATTGAATCGCCTTCTAAAGACTCGATTGTTACCACCGCAATCTCGGCGGTAGTTTCTTCTTCGAAATCAACTAATTCCTGTTCTAAAGATTGGCGATAATCAGAAGAAAGAAGTTGAGCAAAATCATTAACATGACCCGTTGGTTCAGGAAAATCCTGAGCCCAAATAGGCAGACTGACTAGAAAAAATCCTAGTAAAAAAACAATTAGGAACCTAAAAAATTTCATTCGCTAGATTCTTCAGGCGGTTGTGGTTGAATCTCAACTTCTGGTGCTTGTTCTGCCCCTTCTGCCGCCTCAAAGTAGGACCGCTCATTGAAACTAAATGTGCCGGCAATCAAATTAGCCGGAAATTTCTTAATCGTGGTGTTGTAATCTCGAACCAAATCATTGTAACGTCGTCTCTCTACTGCGACCCGGTTTTCTGTTCCTGCTAACTCATCCATTAATTGAGAAACATTTTCTGCCGAACGTAATTCTGGATAGTTCTCCATAATCACTAAGAGACGACCCAAAGCCGATTCAACCTGAGTCGCTGCCTTAGCTTTTTCTTCTGGCGTTGTCGCTCCAGAATACCTGGTTCTCGCTTCGGCAATCTGACCAAAAACCGTCTGTTCTTGAGTCATTATTCCCTCAACTGAGCTAACCAAATTAGGAATCAAATCAAAACGGCGCTGGTATTGAGTCTCTACCTGCGCCCACTGGTTATCGATTGCTTGAGTCTTAGTAATTAAATTATTATAAAAACCAATTAAACCTAAAGCCAAAAAAATAATGGCAGCACCAATAACAATCCAAATTTTTTTCAAGTTGTCTCACCCCCTCTCAAAGACAAACTCTAAATTATTAATTGTTTAAGTATGCTTATCCGCAACAACAAAAGCCCCGTATGATTCAGGCTTAGTTTTCGCCACAAATCCGTTGCCATTAACCATGCCGACGACTTCTTTAATCATCTCTCGGGTCGGACCGACCTCACCGACATCAATGTGAATCTCTAATTTATATCTTTCACCATTAAATTTTTGAGTTAATTGAGTAACAACTTGCTCAGCGAGATGGATAGAAAGCAAAGTCTCGGTGTAAATTTTATCTCTAAGAGTCCTGATATTGGTGACTTTCTTTTTCTGCCAAAAATATCTACCGCCCTTGCCTTTTCGGTGGATAACCACAGCGGTAACGAAGTCAATTTTTTGTTCCCCGTTCAATTTTTTACTTTTGGAGTCAGTACCAATGACTAGGCGATAAAAATAATCTGGCTCTTCATTCATAAAAGCCAATAAATCATCAGCCATCTCTTCGATAGTCATTTTTCCTTTAGTGGGACTGATAAAAATGTTTTCTTTCATATTTCTAAGTAATAAAAAACCTGCCCGTTGGTCTGATTTTATCATAAAAAAATTAAAAAAACACCCCCAGAGCAGAAGTTAACTCTGGGGGTGAAAATTGGTTTTTTAAGCCAACTTTGCTGTCATTTCTCCCACAGCCTCGCCAAATTCTTTAGCTTGCTCGGGAAAAAGAATGATGGTTGACCGAAGAAATTCTTCGCCGTCTTTAGCGCGGCGAGATTCAGTCAAGACTAAATATTTTGTCCCAGCCTGAGTCTCTTTGAGGTCAAAAAAATAAGTGCGACCGCCGCCTTTGACCATCCGTGTCTTTTTTTCTCTTACCATTTCTTCTCACCTCCTTCCCTACTCTCTCGGCACTTTTCTACGGGTTTTCTTCGGAACGCACTGACTTAATTTAAACAAATGAAAAAAAGGTTGTCAAGGGGTAAATTTTGCTTGAATATAGGGCTTTTTTGATTTGATATAATAACATTGTGGAAATCAAACTGAAAAACATTGGCACCAATCGCTGGCAAATAGAAAGGCTACCCCAAATGAAAGCCGATGCAGTCGTTTACGCCAAAGAAGAGCTTTTAGAGCATGTCAAAGAGGATCGTTCTTTGGAACAATTGGTTCAATCCGCCTCTTTGCCCAAGGTAATTTCCCCTGTAGTTGCCATGCCCGATGTCCATGAGGGGTTTGGCTTGCCCATAGGAGGAGTGATGGCGACTGATGGTATCGTCTCTTCAGGCGCCGTGGGAATGGATATCAATTGTGGCGTGCGGTTGCTTTACAGTCAACTCAAATATGATCCTAAGGTTTTTTCCCAAGAACTTCTAAGATTGTTAATGAATAAAATTCAGAGAGAAATTCCGGTGGGCTTGGGGCAAAGACGCCGAGAATCCATTCCTAATTTGCCCTTTCGAGATATTATTCATCACGGCGCCCAAGCTTTGATAAAGAAGGGCTATGGCGAAAGAGAGGATACCGAATCAATTGAAGAATACGGCAGGTTGGCTGGGGCTGATCCTAGTAATCTCTCTGATAGAGCCATCAAACGCGCCCAAAAACAAGTCGGCACTCTTGGCTCAGGTAACCATTTTATTGAGATTCAGGTTTTAGAAGAAGTTTTGGATAAAGATTTAGGCAAAAAATGGGGTCTTTTTGAAAACCAAGTTTGTGTCATGATTCACACCGGCTCTCGGGCTTTAGGACATCAAACTTGTATTGATTACACCAATAAATTTTTCAAAGCCGAGGAAAAATATGGTCTTAAAGCTCCCACCCGTAACCTCGCTGCCCTTCCCACTGACTCTCCTGATGGTGTTGCCTATCTTTCTGCCATGGCCGGCTGTGTTAATTTTGCTTTTGCCAATCGTCAATTGATTGCCCACTATGTCCGCGATGTTTTTAAGCGGGTTTTTAAAGGTAAAAACTCGAAATTGACTCTTCTTTATGATGTTGCTCACAATATTGCCAAATGGGAACTCTACGGCAAGAAAAAAGCCCTAATTCACCGTAAAGGGGCGACGAGAGCTTTACCTGCTAAACACGAGCAAAATCCTAAACATTATCTGGAAACAGGCCATCCTACATTAGTACCTGGCAGCATGGGCACTTCTTCTTATGTCATGGTCGGTTTGCCTGACGCCAAAGAAACTTATTTCTCCATCAATCATGGTGCCGGTCGAAGCATGAGCCGGAGCGAAGCCAAAAGAACAGTGAAAAAAGAAGAGTTTGAGAAAAAGATGGGTGAGATTCTTTATAATAAACCTTTTCATGTTATTGCCGACGAAGCCCCTCAGGCATACAAAGACATTGATTTGGTCATTGAAACTCTCGTAGAGGCAAATCTAAGTAAAAAAGTCTGCCGCCTTCGCCCTTTGGCGGTGATTAAAGGAGACTAAGTCTGCATCAGCAGGAAAATCATCACTACACTTGCCACTATTGCCACAATCACATATTCTGAAATTATTCTTGGATGTAACTCTTTTTTCACCCAGTGGTGAACAATCCCCCAAATAACATAAGTGGCCATAATGTTTTAGGTCTTTTGTCATAATATTGCTCCTTGAGAGGTTAAAACCACCGCCAATAAAAGCATCGTAATAAAAATCAAATGAGCCAAATTGCGACCAGAAAGACGGACAATTCTCTTTTGGGCCACTAAAATGACATCCAAAATCAAGGCCCCCAAAACAATTCCCAATATTAGCACGGCAATGGTTTTAGTCAGAGCAAAGGGGGAAGTTAGAGGCGGAGCTGCTGTTTCCTCTCTTGCCTGAGCCATAGCGGCTGGCGCTAAAGCAAGTTTTTCCTCAACCATTGACGCTTCCCCCAGCTTGGGAGCCAGTGTCACTGTTGGCGCCGGAGTGGCTTCGGCTGTTGATGGCTTTTGGGCTACTGGCGCCGGGGTTGGTGTCCCAAAAAGTTGAACTACCAAAGTCGTCTCCACACCATTGAGAGTGCCGTTAACCACCGCCAAGCCTGTCTCTTGATAGCGAGGGCTAAGAACATTGTCTCGGTGAGTCGGCGAATTCATCCAAGCCTCAACCACCGAACTTGAATTCAAAAAATCTCTGGCTAAGTTTTCGCCTGCATAAAGATACTGATAGCCTACCTCATTGAAAAAAGACCAAGGATTTCTGCCTGAAGGCGAATTGTGTGCCCAATAATTAAAGGCAAACATATCACCCGCTTTTCTTTGCGCCGCCTCATTTAGCTTGCCATTGATGGTTAAGGGAGACAAACCATTCTCTAAACGCTTTTGATTAGTCAGTTCAATCACTTGCTCTGGCGCAATATTGGAGGCATAGCCAAGAATCGAAGGCGAAACGAGAAGAGAAAAATTGATAGCAAACTGATAAATCAAAAAAACAGCCACAATCACCGAAAGAGTTGAAGGATGGAGAATTTTTGCCTTATGGTTATTAGAATAGTGAGGGAGGATAAAGTGTCTCGCCCACTCGAGCAGGTTCATGAGTTTATGTTAGCACTAGTTTGATCTTGATTGCAATATTGTGATGGTCGCCAGTTTACTCAAACCCCCTTTCTGTGGTAAATTTAAACTATATGAATGACGTCAGCGGTTACTTCTCTTGGCACTATCTGGTCGCTCCTAAAAGGATTATTAAGATCGGTCTTAATTTCCTCATCTTCTTTTACCATTACTTCTCCGTCGCCCTGATAGCCAGAACTATTTTTTCACCCTGGAAAAGGCTGACAATCAAAAGAAAACGGGCTTTGACCTTTGAAAATTTTTTCTATGTTCTCTCCTTTAATCTTACTTCTCGCTCCATCGGCGCCATTGTTCGCCTCTCAACTTTGCTCACTTGGTTGTTGATAGAAATTGTCACTCTTCTTTTCTTTGTTATTGTCACTCCCCTTTGGGTGATTATTGTCGGCTTGACTTTTCCTTTTTATCTTTTTTTTAAAGAAAAACCTGACCCTGCTCTAGAATTGATTAAAGATAAGATTACTGAACCTCAAGAAATCTTCCGCTTTTTAGCTGAAACCGAGATGGGTGAGTTTCTCTTCTCTCGTTTAGGCATCCCCTTCGAAGAAGTTAAAACCTTGTTGACGACAAAAACCTCTCCCAAAGAATCACCCTTAAGGATAGAAAAACCCTCTTCCGCCAGAATTTTTCACAATCTCGCCAAGAACTGGACGCCTTTTAAAAAATTTCTTTTTGATAAAAAGCTTGATGAAGAAGATATTTTGGCGGTTTGTCGCTGGTTTGAGAGAATCGAAAAAGCAAAACGCCACGAGGCTCGCTTCTGGGAGCTAGAAAATCTCTTAAGTCTCCGAGGGATTGCCAAAGAATGGGCTTATGGTTTTACGGTCAATCTTGATAAATACTCTGAAGACTTAACTCGCCCCCTCTCTTATACCCACCATCTGGTTGGTCGGGAAAAAGAAACCCAAAGAATCCAGCAAGTTTTGTCCCGAGCCAAAGAAAACAATGTTTTGCTCGTTGGTCAACCAGGCGTCGGCAGAAACACGATTACCCTCGAGTTTGCCCGCAGTGTTAAAGAAGGTAAAGTCAGTCATGCCCTGATACATAAACGAGTTCTATCGTTAGATCTCACCACTATTCTCGGCATTTCCAAATCCCTCGCCAAAGCCCAAAGTTCGGTAGATGAAGTTTTAAAAGAAGCCACCAATGCCGGTAATATTATTTTGGTAATTGATAATTTTGACAAATACGCCTCGGTTGGTTCCGGTCGGGTCAACTTAACCGAAATTATCAAAAAGTATGCTTCGGGTGATAAACTCCAAATCATTGGCATCACCACTCCCAATGACTTTCAAAAATATATTTTT
>Ga0111213_114_pt1 | contig 10214 bp, 9 predicted proteins | sample DeeMarSWOR152_54_FD_80362 | JGI IMG/M metagenome (GOLD analysis project Ga0111213, IMG submission 80362) | Microgenomates bacterium DG_75 | reverse complement strand
CTACTGAACTACACCCGCTGGTGACAGGGGGCGGAGTTGAACCGCCATCTCATGTTTTTCAGACACGCGCCGTGACCACCTTGGCTACCCTGTCTTGGTGGACGAGAGAGGACTTGAACCTCTGACCTTCTCTGTGTAAGAGAGACGCTCTAAACCAAGCTGAGCTACTCGTCCTGGTGCGCTCGGTGGGACTCGAACCCACACGCTCCGAAGAGCATAGCTCCTCAAGCTATCGCGTATGCCAATTCCGCCACGAGCGCTGATTTAAAGAGCCTGTTGTAACAAAAGAATTATTCTGATTAACCAAAGCTTTTCTCCAGCAAAGCTGGAATGCCAATGCCCGCCTCGCGGGATTACTCCCTTTCGCTCGTAATGCCGCCACGAGCGCTTGGTGCCGAAGGTGGGAGTCGAACCCACATTCCTAAAAGGAACACAGTTCTGAACCGTGCGCGTCTGCCAGTTCCGCCACTTCGGCTCTGACAGCCTCTATTTTAGCAGAATTGCACTTAATTTTCTACTTTTTTTCTCTCTCTAGCGCTTCTAAAAGTTTGCTAAAACTGCCTGAAGCAACACCAATGACTTGGTCAGCCGCCCCATAATAGACCAGGAGTTTATCACCAATCACCACAGAGCCGCAGGAAAAGACGGTGTTGGGCCGCAGCCCGGAGGACTCATAATTCTCCATTGGCTCAAGAATGGGTTCATCCAATTTACTCACTAAAACCCCGGGATTTTTTAAATCGAGCAACATCGCTCCCAAACGATACTTGTCGTCATTGTCAGAGAGCCCATGATAAATTAGGAGCCAGCCAATTTTGGTCTTAATCGGTATCCCCGCAATACCCACCTTTTTGCTATCCCACCTTCCAGGTATAGGACATAGCAAGATTTTTCCCCCTAGATAGCGTCCCTTGGCAAATTTTAAGTCGTCAACAAAGTCTAGCCAAATACAACCACCAATCCGGTGAAAAAAAGCATATTTACCCTTTATTTTCTCAGGTATCAAACAAGAATTTTTATCACTTCTCTCGGGATAGGAAATGATTTTTGGCTTATCCCAATTCCATTTCTTATTGAGAAAATCCTCAACATTAATTGAGGTTAAAACTACTCGCCATGGTCCTTGACCGGTAAAAGCGGTATAGCAAACATAGAATTTATTTTCAATTTTGGTGATTCGCGGGTCTTCACATCCAGAAAAGCCTGGCTGAGCCTTTTGTTCAAAAACTTCTCGGGGAACATAAATTGGTTCATTCAGACGTTCATCAATATGAAAACCATCTTTACTTGAGGCATAACCAAAAACTGAAGTTTCCTCTTCACCCATTGCCCGATAGATAATGTGGACTTTGCCTTTTTCGTATATGGCGGTAGGATTTTTGGTATATTTTGATTCCCAGTGGTGGCCAGAAATGGGTTCAATAATGGGATTACCTTTAAATTTCTTTAGGCGGTAAGGTCCTTGTTTTTTCCTTTTCCGTTTAATTGACTTTCCATAAATCATCGCCGCCAACAAGTCTTTTAGACTTAATTGAGCCAAACAACAAGTGGTATCAGCCGCACCATAATAGAGATTTAATTGATCGCCTTGAAGATAAGCGCCTGAAGGAAAAATTGTCTTTGGTACTCGACCATAAAGCTCATATTCTTCTTTAGGCGTCATAAAAATTTCTTGAGTTCTAGCGACAATTTTCAAAGGATTAAAATGATCCACCAACACCGCTTCAATTCCAAAAGTCGGCGGCGGAGCCTTATAATTTTTGATGTAGGAATAAACCAAGAGCCAACCATATTTAGTTTTTATTGGCGGAGCCCCGACTTCAATATGGTCATTCTCCTCTATTTGTAAAGAAAGCGAATTTTGTTCGAGTGAATCAAGCCAGTTATCCCAATATTCTTTGGACCAAATTTGATTTTCCCTGTCAAAAAAAGCAAGAGCGATTTTGGCAGGCGGGCGATCAGAATTAACAGTCAAAACAGCTACCATTTTCCCCTTTATCTTTTTTGGAAAAAGAGCCATCGCCTTGGAATTGAAATGTGTTACCTGGTGTTTTTCTTCAATTTCTTTAAAATCTTTGGTAATGGCTAAGCCGATTTTGATTCCTTCGGCAGAGTGGGGGTAGTCAGCCAAAGCAGTGTAGAAAATATAATACTTTTTGCCCAATTTAGTCACTCTTGGAAAGCTTTCGCTGTTTAAAATCAAATCCATCATGACTAATGGCATGCCCGATTGAATTAAGTTCAATGTTCTGGCTAAAATAATGTTGCTTTGAAGCAACTGCTCGATAGACAAAATGATATTTATTTTTTTCCTTAACAATTGAGCCGTTGTAGGTTCCCACCGCTTCCCAAGGGGTATCTTCGTCTGGAGTAAGGATGGGATTGCGAGGGTGGCGTTTGATTTTAACCATGATAGCGATAGACGAGAGAGATTTTTTCTTTGATGAGATTTAATTGAGGACGTCCATATTTTAACTGTTCTAAAAACTTATCTAAAGGAGCAGTCGCCACGCAAGCAACCGTATCTGAGCCGCCGTAATAGACAAAAAGATGATTCTTAATCACCACTGCCCCACAACCATAAACAATCCTTGGTTTTAACCCTTCGATTTCGTACCAACTCTTCGGTTCAAGGATAGGATTTTGGGAACGATATAAAATCTTTGTCGGATTGGTGCTGTCTAAAATCATGGCGCCCATTTTATAGCCGCAATCGCTTGTTGCCGCGCGATAGAGAACCAGCCATCCTTCTTTGGTTTTAATTGGCGGGGGACCAATCCCTCTGACAAACGTATCCCAACGGTTTTTTCTTGGTTTCCACTCCCAGTAACTGTCGATATAAGTTTTACCATCAAAATCAAGATTATCAAAATAATCTATAAGAATTTCGGGACAAAGACTGTGAATAATGGCATATTTTCCCTTAATTTTTTCAGGAAAGATAGCCCAATTTTTATTGATGCGGTCGGCGTTTCTAACCTTAGTTGAGTCCGGATTTGAAATCAAGACAGACTTTTTCCATTGCCAGCGATGGTTTAAAAAATCATCTTCGCTAATCGAGGTGATGGCAACTTTTGGCGGTTCATAACCATTCCAAGCATTATAGGTAAGGTAAAATCTCCCGTCTATTTTGGTAATCCTCGGATCTTCACAGCCACCGCAGCCAATGCCTGAGATAAATTGGGGGGATGCTACCATGGGTGCTTGAAGGTTGGTTTCAAATGGTTCTTTAGGGGTATAAATTGGTTTTTTCAGTCTTTCGTCAATCTGAATTCCGTCTCGACTTGAAGCATAGCCTAAAGCCGAGATTGCCTTGTCACCTACGGCGCGGTAGACGAGATGAACTTTACCCTTGTCATAAACGGCTGCGGGGTTAAAAACAGCCTGGGACTCCCAAAAATTTTCGACAATTGGACCAAGAATGGGATTTTTTCTCATTCGTTTTAAAATGGGCCGATAGGGGCGGAGTTTTAAATCATCTTTTATTTTGAAAATCGGGTGGCGAATGGCAAAAATCCCTTCGTCTTTAATTTGCCAATAAGAGATTAATTTATTTCTTAATTTAATAATCCCCACGGGAATGATTTCTTTATGACGCCACTTTTTCGGCTGCCTCCAAATGGTTGTCATTGATTTTCGGAGAGGCTTGTTAGGTTCATTTTTAGCCAGAAGAATAGTTTTTAGAATGTATTTCCTCTCTGAATTAGTTTTCTTCCATTGAAAATAAGTCAATAAAATCCCCTTTTTGGTTATGGCTAAATTGCCTATCTTAATCTTTGAATTTTTTGGCAGACGAGTAGAAGGAAGGACAGGCTTGGTTGAAATTTCCCAATTAAAAAGGTCCTTGGAAGAAGCAATTTTTATCTTTTTTTCGCCAAAGTAGAGAAAATACCTTCCTTTATGTTTATAATGAGGTACAATCATGCCTGCTTCTTGGATTGAGGCAAGCTTGCCTGTTTTTTGCCAATGAACCAAATCTTTTGAGAGAGCGCCACATAGGCTAAACTTTTTTCCTTTTTGATGTTTATAGGTAAGAAAAAAAGAATTTATTTTCAATTCTGAAATTCTAAAATCACGGCAATATCTAAGGTTTTCTTTTTTCTTTTTCCCAATAACGATTTTTGCTTGCTTACCTTCTTGATAGAAATTGAGTCCGTCCTGACTGGTTTCAAGACGAAGCTTACTAGTGCGGTCTGACAAAAAACTATTAAAAAGAAATATTTTTTTGCCTTTTGAGGCAACCCCAAGACCGTGAAGAGATTTTTTTTTGTTCATTTTGGCAGTTTAAACCAAAAAAACCATACCTTGATTACGCCAAGGTTATAAAAGGTAAATGACAAGCAGATTCTTAAGAACTGCCCTTTACCACTTCAACAATAACAGATTTTTCCAAGAAGAAGCAACACCTATTTTCTGGAGATGCTATAAACCGTGGGGTGAAAAAGAAAAATTGCCGGTGAATCCTCAACCAAAAACCTCTGGAAGTCTTGGTAAATTTTTTTTCTCTCATCTTGATTCAATGTTTTCCGCCCATCTTCCAATAGCTTATCCAATTTCGGACTTTTGTATTTACTCAAATTTGTCACTTGAGTGGAATGCCAAAGAACATATTGGTCAGCGTCGCGGGGGATTTGCTGACTGACGAGAAGCGCCTCAAATTCTTCACTCGGACTATGAATTAGTTGAATTTCCGTCTCAATCCCCAACTTTTGCCAATCAGCCTTGATTTGTTCAGCAATTCCTAATAATGAAGGCACTGTGGCTAAATTAATTTTTTCAATCGTAACCTGTCCCCCATTTTGTCCCAGTAAATTTTTGGCATTTTTTAAATCTTGATCGTAGGCTTTAACCATACTGTTGTAAGCCCAGGAATCAGGGCTAAATGAGCTGAGGGCTCTGGGTTGCCATTTCTTATCAATTGCATAAGCCAAAGCTTGACGCACTGGCTTATCAGCAAATTTTTCAGTCTGGGTGTTGAAAAAGATAGCGGTATAACGGTCATATTTTATGGAAGACTCAATATGGGTATTGCCCCAACCCTCAAGTTCATTTGGGAAAAAAATATCTTCTAGATAGTCCACCTCTCCGAGCTTATAACCAGTCTTGGCGGCTTCTTCATTGGGATAAAAGTGAAAAATTAAATTAGGCTTAGCCTCTTCTTTAGCCGGAACAAGAACGAGCTTATGGATAATTTGACCACTTTTCTTAATCGACCTAACCCGGTAGTCACCCAGACCAACAAGCCCTTTTTTGAAAACTGGACGGGAGACGACAACAGGAAAAGGGGAAAAAGGCTCTTTGAGCTCAAACTTAATCCGTTGTTCATCAAGTATCGTGGCACTGACGTCGCTGAAGTTATAGTTAATATCTTTTGCCACTACTTTAGTTCCGTCGTGCCAGAAAACACCCTTCTTTATTGTAAAAATGTAAATTCTTCCGTTTTCTCTAACTTCCCATGATTGAGCCAAGCCCGGTTCAATTGAGCCATCAGGAAGAGGAATAGTTAAGCCATAGCTGATGAGACTGGCGATTTCATAGGGTAAATTAGTTGGTTGGTACCGCCCGACTAAGCCAATTTTTTGGCGAGGACGTACAAGGTCAACATCAATAATTTTGGGAACAAGAATAACAAACAAAATGGTCATTGCCAGAGATAGAATGATAATCCGCTGATGTTTGCGTAAAAACGCATAAAGGAGTCGGATGTAGAAACGGAACTTGGGTAATCTCATCAAACAAAAACGTTTAAAATCGAGATGAGAAGAAAACCAGCTGCTAGACCAATAGTGGCAAGAAAAAGAATTTTTTCGACTCCTCTTTTGGAGCGATACGATTCCCCGCCTCCACCGAAAATGTTGCCTAAACCCGTCCCCCTGGCTTGCAAGAGAATGGCGACAATCAGCCCGATAGCAATAACAAGCTGGAAAATGACGATGTAGTTTGCCATTTGTATTGTTATTATACTCTACCTGTCGCTTAGGTAATTCCCTCTCCGAGAATTATACTTCTTTCTATCTAAAAAGCCAAAAAAGAAAGGTAGTCAGCAAACTAATAAAAAAGGAGGAAATGACTAAGACCCATACTTTAGCTAAGAAGATTTCTGGAACAATAAAACCTTGGTATGACCAACCAGGAAAAGTAAAACTAACGATTTCTAGATAAGGAACTAAGAGTGTGACCAAATAGAGAGTAAAAACGTTTGCCAACCAACGGAAAGTCCCGAGAGTTAAAAGATTTATCGGTAAAAGCAAAAGTCGAATCAGGGGTTTGAGGGCAAGGTTAACTCCGGTTAAGACCGCGGCGGTGATTAAATATCCTTCGTAGCCCCCAGAGACAACAAAGCCAGGGATAGCCTGGTTAACCAAGATGATGGCAGCTAGATTAATGATAAAAGAACGAAGAATCTTTTTTAAACTCATTCTCTTTCATTTGTAACACGCCTTTTTCTTAGTGTCAATGCCGATGGAATTCTGCGAAGGAGGCATTTACAAAGGAAAAAGGTGACTGTTGCTAGAAGTATTATTAGACCAACAGCGGGCAAGATTCCTTGCCAGATAAGAGAGCGGATGATTAATTTCTGCTGAAAAACTTGACCATCTAAGGAAAGTTTGATGTTTGCTTGACCAATTTTTAGCCAATTTTCGCTCACAATTTCTACTGGTATTGATTGTTTACCAAAGGGAGGAATAAGGATAATTTCTTCATTTGATAAAGCCGAGACGCCGAGATTTTCTCCAGAGATTTGAGTTGGCAGGTGATAGATAGCCGCTGGACCGAGATTATGAATGATAATTTCTCCCCTGGTTTTGATGCCAGTGAAAATAGTCTTGGGCAAAGCGAATTCAACCTCAATTTTAGTATCCGAAACGTTTTCAAATTTGCCAAAGTCGACTTGAATATTTTTACCGTTTTCTTCAGCTCGATAAGAGCCTACCGGCGCTGGCAATTCGCTGTGAAGACCGTGAATAGCAAAAACAAAATGGTTAAGGTCGGTTTTATCAAAATAATCAACACCCCCAGTGGTTTTTTCCCAAGTAGGGTCAACCGGAACCCAAACTTTCTTCTCCTCGTCCCAATATTCAGGCCAAGAATGAAGGACATCAGCAATTAAGCTGAGCGGTTGGAGTTTTGGATTAGTAGTATAGGCATAGCCATTTGCTTCTCTAGCGGGAATACCCGACGCTCTCGCTAAGGTAATAAATAAGTCAGTAAATTCCATACAAATAGATTTCTCCGGTTCACCAAGAGCTCCCAAAGCTCCTCGTCTTTCTGCTCCTTCTTTAACCCGGTCAAAATCATAGCCCAAATGACTAACGACGAACTGATAAATATCTTTGCTTGATTTCAATTGACTGGCGGTATCTTGAACAAGGGGATGTTTGATTGACCAGTATTTCTGTTCTTGGAGATTTTTTTCAAGGGTTTCTTGGCTTGGTAGAAAAAAGTTTTTCTGAGGTTGGGAAAAAATTTTTACTTTACCAGTTGCTTCCACGTTGAGTTTTTGATTACCTGAAAGAGAATAGCTGGCTAGCCAGTTGCCGTCTTCATCAACTCGGACATCATCAGGTTTTGGTTCCAGAGATTGATAGTAAACAATTTGGAAGGCTGTATCAGGAGGGAGAGCAATTTCAGTGGAAACAGGGGTTAAATTTTCATTTTGGAGATGATAGTTGAAAATAAAATCAAAGACCTGAAATTGACCGAAGGCGGCGCTGACCCCTGCTCGGGCAATTTGATTTTTGGTGAAATGATAAACACGGAAATTTTCCTCCTCACGAGTAGTAATCGGCGGTGGACTGATATAAGCGGCGGCACCAAAACTATAAGGAATCGCTAACTGGAGTTGATAGTGGTCAATTTGGGCGGAATTGGCTAGTTTAGGGACGGTTATTTCCCAAACCTGTCCTGTTTTACCCACCAGGTCTGGGGCATCATAGGCAAGATTAAAGTTAAGGGCTTTATCTTTTCCCACAACTTGCTGATTGAATTTAAGAACAATTGAGGTGGTTGACTCAGTGCGATTAATTTCCATTTCCAATGGACCGAGTTCATCGCTTGCCTGAATATTTTCAATCTCGGTTGATTGAAAAGTCAGGGTGTATTGAGTAGCGTAGATATTGGAAAGCTTATTGGTAAGGGAGATGTCTTGACTGACATGAGCCATCCCGCTGGGATTAGCTTGGTAGCGAACCTGATAAGAGGTTTCGAAATCATCGGTAGCAGAAACTGGGTTTAGAAGAAAAATCAGCCACAAAGTAAGCCAAATCACCATCCAGAGGAATTTCTTCATAGTTTCATTCTAAAGACTAAAACATTGGTTGTCTAGCTTGAGATTGGCTTCGTGATATGTTAAAATTAACAACGAGGAAATGAATCCTCAAGTCTAACAGCAATAGCGCTGTAAAGACTATCGTACCCTAAAAGATAAAGAACAGGCGAATGAGATAGGAAGGAGATTAGCAAGCATGTGCATAAGAGCAGGTAGTGGGAAGAAGACGAGAGTACCGCTGAGAGGGGTGGGGAAAGGATGTTGAAGATTCCCCATGGGGGTAGGTAACCCTCAAAGTGACCATTGCGGTCAACCCACGACAGTTGCTTGTGCTCGTTGCAAACTTGCCTTCTGCGAAGAACATTTTGACGAACACGAGTGCAATTAGCAAAATGTGATGTTTCGCCTGTTTTTTAACCACTTATGTAAGGCTAGGGAGAAGGATTGTGTAGAAAGATAAAAGTTTTGGGCGCTCAAAGCTTCTAACTACACATTATGCCAATTACCCCCTTCTCCCTAGCTCCTTGTTTTCATAAAAGACTGTTTTTCTTACAAAAATTTTCCCTCTTGACAACAATTAATTTCTTCGGGTATTATTGGGGAGCAAATGCCAGTCACCCTTTATAAACGCCAGAAACAAATTCTTGATTTTATCTCTCAATATATTCAAAAAAATGGCTATTCTCCAACTTTAACGGAGATTGCACACGCAATTGGTGTTTCTTCTCTCGCTACTGTTCACGAGCATTTATCAGCCATGGAAAAAAAGGGAGTGATTAAACGGTACGAAGGCTCGGTTCGGGGGATTGAACTGGTTGATAAGAAACTTGGTCAACTGACTCATGGAATTGAACTGCCTATAATGGGTTTTATTGCTGCCGGCAAGCCAATTGAACCTCATACTGATCCTAATGCTTCTGTTCACATCTCCCCTTCTCTATTAACAGGGAAAAAAAGGGCGTTTGTTCTTCAGGTTAAAGGCGACTCCATGATAGATGAGGGCATCCTTGATGGCGATTATGTCGTCATTGAGCAAAAAGAAACCGCCAATAACGGTGAGATTGTGGTTGCCCTCCTAGAAAATGGTTTTGCCACTCTCAAGCGATTTTTTAAGGAAGCCACTCGGATTCGCTTGGAACCAGCCAACGCCAAAATGTCGCCTATTTTTGCCAAAAACGTCAAAATTCAGGGGAAGGTCGTTGGCGTCATTCGCCGATTTTAAACCTCTTAACCTAACTTCTTCTTAATCTTTATCCAAATTGGCTGCCGGTAATCTCGCCAAAAATGGATTATTCCTGGCAAGACAGAAGCAAAAATAACCACTAATATAATAATCAAGAAATATTCATCAATGTTAGGAATGGTATTACCTAAGATATAGCCTGCGAGCGAAGTAACTAAAACCCAAAAAATCCCGCCAAAAATGTTAAAACTTAAAAATTGTTTGTATTCCATCGTGCCTACACCAGCCACGATAGGAGCAAAAGTACGGATAAAAGGCAAAAAACGGGCGATGACAATTGTTTTCCCACCGTGTTTTTTATAAAACTGATTGGCTCTAATGATGTTTTTTTTGTGAAAAAGAAGAGAGTCTTCTCGCTTGAAAATTCTCGGACCGGTTTTATTACCAAACCAATAGCCTACCGTATCACCAAAAATTGCGGCTGTAATGGCAACGATAATAATAATTCTAATGTCTAAATAACCTCGCGAGGCAAGCAAGCCTGCCGTAATCAAAAGGCTATCTCCCGGAAAGAAAAAACCAAAGAGTAAACCGGACTCAGCAAAAACAATAAAAAAAAGACCGAGATAGCCTGTGGTTAAGATGAGGTGTTCGAGATTAAACATTTTTATCGACTCTTATAGCTAACTCTGGGCAGTTAATCTCGCAAGTTTGACAAAGATTACATTTTTCCGCAATTACTTTTGGAGCAGGCTTATTAGC
>Ga0111213_107_pt1 | contig 10290 bp, 5 predicted proteins | sample DeeMarSWOR152_54_FD_80362 | JGI IMG/M metagenome (GOLD analysis project Ga0111213, IMG submission 80362) | Microgenomates bacterium DG_75 | reverse complement strand
GGAGATAAATAACAAAATCACAAAGCAACCAAGTAACAAAGTTAGACTGGTAGCTAAACCAAGCCGGTCGCTCTTCTGTTTTACCCAGTCATAAAGCCAAACCAAAGCTATCGCCACAATCATTGCCACCGCCATGTTTAACTCAGGCATATAGCGATTAGGTTGGGAACCAAACCAAAAACCATTGTAAAAAGCAAAAGGAATTCCCCAAAAAACAAAAAACCAAATTCCCAAAACAAGAGCATTTTGCCACCGGGGTCTTTTTCTAAAAATCTCATACAAAATAAAAACCAAAGGAGCTACACCAAAAACCAGTAAAAAAAATAAAGTCGTTATTGGCGGAAGGCGAAAGATATTCTCAGGATGCATATAGCCAGTTCTTGAGAGAGCGATAAGCATTGAGGCATCATAGCAAAAAGCAATCAAACCATATATTAATGGTATTAAAAGTAAACTTATAAACAATTTTTGCTTGCCTTTTTTGAGAATAAACTCAGAAAAGAAAACTCCGAAGAGGAAATAACCTAAAGCATAAGCAGAAAAAAGATTGACGGAAACGACTAATCCCATCAAGATGGCTGTCAAGAGAAATTTATAAAAACTCGGGGAACGCAACAGACGCCAATAAGCAATAATGGCTAGAGGCACCAAAGATAAGGCAATTATGTGGGGTCCTTCACCATAATCAACAATGACTGATAATTGCCAGGGAGCAAAATGTAAGAAAGGGCCAGAAGAACGAAGGGCTGGTATCAAGAAATAATTAGCCGAGGGAGCTAAAATGTAAATTAAAGCCGCTAAAAAGCCAGCTAAATCACGCTTAATTAGATAACGAACCAAGAAAAATAAACTGATTGGAGTCAAAACATAAGCAGCAGCAACCGCCATTCGATACACTTGAGCCATTGACAAAACAAGACTTACTTTCTGAATTAAAGCCAAAACGATAGGTGCTAATAATGGATAAATAAGATGATTAACAAAACCCCCATACCAAAAAGGATTCCAGCCTTGGTTCCAGAAACGACTGATATATTGAGCATTTAGAATGTGGGCAACACCAATTGAGGCAACGTTTTTATCATACTCCCCTAAAAACAATGGCCAAACTAAGGCAGTATTGACCAAAATTAAACTCCCAATCACCAGAATTAAGTTAAACTTTTTTCTCATCTTTTTAATCTCTTCTTCTCCTACAATCCAAATTTTACCTTTAAAATGGCAGCGCCAATAGCTGTCAAGCCTGTAATCGTATAGCCAAAAATGTTTTCAATCAGGGTTGTTTTTTCTTTTATCTCCCAAATGCCCACTTTTTGCTCGGTGGTAAAACCTAAAACTTGAGTCTGTTCAAGTTCCCAAAAATTTCTAAGAGAAAAGATAATGATGATAGTTATTAAACTAAAAATCAGGCTAATTAATCCCCAGGCCATTACTTTTCGAGCAGAAGAGGAAATACGAAAGCGTTTGGGCTTTGGCGAGCGGCGCAAAAAATCAAACAAACCCGCAGACAAAACCCCAAGTAAAAAAGCAAGAGAAATGCCAAAAGCCGGCAAAAAGCGAGAAGGCACAGGATAGGTTACCCCTGCACCCAAAGAGAAAAGACCAAAGCCAATGGTCAAGAAAAAAGCCACGAATATTGGCTGAAGTTGAGGCCTATTTTCAAAAAGAAGAAAGCCAAAAACTCCTAAAAGTGGAACGAGAAAAAAGGAAACTGGCAAGAGATTAGCCAACGCTTTCTTGACCAACTGACCCTGGGATGATTGAAGGGTGAGAATGATAAATTTAGGATGATACCAAAAAGCAGAAAAACCTACCGCCAGAATCAAAACAACCAAGAATCGGGAAAACTTCAGTCTAGCCCCACCCAGAAGCATTTCAGAAAAGGTAATCACACCCATAAAGACACCCAGAACTACAAAACAGATTGGTGAGGTCAAGGCAACCAGAACCGTCCCTAAAGCTGAAAGGAGCCCTGCCCAAAAGTTACCCCTTTTTAAAAAACGAAGGAGAAAAATGCAAACTAAAGGAATAAAGGTCAAAGCCGCCATATGAGCTCCGTCCTCGCTTAAAAGTCCCAAATCAACCCTTATGCGCAAGAAAATCCCTATGGGCAAAATAGCCAAAAAACTGGCGATAAAAGCGGTCAACTTTCTCCCCGCTATCTCTCTTACAAGAAAATAAAAAGAAGGAGGGAAAAATAAGAATAAAACTAAAAGCCAGATTCTCACCCCAGAAGCAAAAGGCACCCATTTCTCAATCAGGGTGGCTAAAACAGGAATCACTGGCGCCGAAAAGGCATTGTATTTATCTTCATGACCAAAAAAATGGAAAAGAAGGAGGAAATTAACTAAAAAAAGGATTGTCAAGCCCAATATCTCCCCTATTCCTACCCACCACTGAGGCGGAAGTTCAGGCAATCTGCTTCGGAGAGAACGAACCCTTCTAATTCTTTCCTTCTGCTTTCTTGCTAAAGTCTCTTTTTTTTCTGGTTGCTTAATTGAATTCTCTTTAGTCATTGCCTACCCTTAAAATTGATAATATCATAAATTTCGGTGTTTAAGTTTAAAAAATCTTTTTGGGACACTAGATACTTTTTTTTCCAAAACAAACGAATAGGCAAACCACCAAAAACCAAAGAGCCATATAATGGTAACAATCGCCGCTAAATAATCATGGTAAACCACAGCAAATATAGGACGGGAGTAAGCCAGAAGAAGAACAATAAAAACCAGTCTAAGAAGATTAACCAAAAACGTTCCTAAGAGCCCGATTAAAATGGTTTCCACTTTTGACCAACGAGTATAATCTCCTCGCAGTCCGACAAAGAGAGTGATAAGAAAAAGGAGTAGGCTTTGCCAACCAAGACAATTCCAGGTCATGCCTGCATAAGTGCCATTAACAGATAGGCCATTTTGATGAGCCACATAATCAAGCCCCAAAGGCGAAACCAAAACTCCAACCATCTTTACTTCTAAAGGGACAATCCTTTCTTGAAGCCACATATAAATTCTTACCTTCTCGACCAAATGAGTTAAAATTTCATTAAAAGTCACCAAGAAAGGCAAAACCGCTAAAAAAACGGCTAAAAGAGCGAAAATGACAATAAAAGTTCTTTTTTCCCTCATTAATTTATACTATTAACAAAAGCTAAGTGATTCTTTCTTTTTCTTAAATATAAAACTATCACTGGAATAAAGGGCGTCATAATGGCAATCAGTAGAATTTTCTCAGGAATAACAAATTCAGCGATGACGATGGCCGGATAATTGGCGCCACAATTATTTTGACCAAAAAACATTTGTGAAGTAGGTTGGCCAGCAACAGCGTCATTGTAAACATAAAACTCAGCCAAAAGATAATTTTGGGTTGCGCTAAACTCACTACAGCCGCCTCCACAGGGGTCAGTAAAAGTCGTTGACCCTGCCGTTGTCGTTGCGTCCCACATGTCATCGTCACCATTTAATGTTCCCGTGTTAAGAGGAGTGCTCGAAATGAGTGAACCACCAGAAACCTCAACTGCATAAAGACAAGCTTGGATTGTCCCCCCATTATCAAAATTATCACTATCCCAGTAATAAAAAGTAAAATCGCCATCAAGTTTACCGTCGGGATCATCAAATGGAGTTTCATAAATCCAACCCTCTCCACTTGCGCTTGATGGACAAGGAGTGACAGAAGACGAATTGACCGCAGATCCTGGTTGAAATTGGGTCCATTGAACTTTTTTACCGGGTTTAACCCCGCATGATGAGGTGTTACAAGTCCCCCCTGAGCTTTCCATTAATTGATTACTATTAGTTATTGTAAGAAGAGTTGAAGCCGTGTCTCTAATATAAAGTGTTTTATTGACAGGTGTTGCCTGAACTACGGAAACATTATGGCTAAGGGTAAAAAGGGTAGTGCTGAAGATAAGCAAGGCTACCAAAGCCGTTTTCGAAACCCAGCGCATTCTCTTGGGCTTAACTTGAAAGCTATTGAACTGATTATTGGCGGTTGCTAAAGCCACATGAGGATTGTTGAGCCAAGCATAACGTTCGTCTGCTTGTGTCGTAGCCACTGCCGGCACTCCTCTTCTCCCAGGTAAAATACCAGCAATCCAGCGATAGAACTTACCTCGGGTAAAGATGTCGGTAATCTTCCCTGTCTTAGGAGTTCTGAACCAGGGCCCTTCTTCTTTTTCAATAAAGCCTTTGACACTGGCATAGGCTTGGAAAGGGACCATGATATAGGAAAGGGCAACAAAAGAAAGTAATCCTAGATAGTCTTTTTCCTCTGATTCTTCTAAGAAAAGGCCAACCGCATTCAGGAGGGGCAAAGAGAAAAAGTTGGTTAAGACTAAACTCCAGCCCCAGAGAGAAGTCCAGAAAGGCAGTCTGGCTCGAAAAACCGTTTCCGCCATCAACCAAGAAAAGGTGCCCACTAAGAAGAAAAAGGCTTGGAGATAATAAGGAGAAATGTAAAGAACTTCGAGTTTCTCAAGCAGACTAAGATTAGGGGAAATCATCAGTTTAACAAACATTTTTTTAATACAATTAGAATGACCTTCTGACCAGCGCATCCTTTGCCTGATTAATCTTTTTAAAGTAGAAACACACTCGGCGGGTGCTTGAACATAAGGAGTATAAACTACTTTATAGCCTTGTTCATAAAGCTTAAGGGTTAATTGGAAGTCTTCAGTAATAGAAGTACCCCAGCCTATCTTTTTAAGAACATCAGCCCGAATCATATAGACTGAACCAGAAATTTGCTTCATCAGGCTCAAAATTTCTCTTCCCGGTCTTTCAATCACGTAGCTACCAGCATACTCAGTCCTCACTCCTCGGGTAACCCAATTCTCTGACTTATTTAAAACATGCCATTGGTAGCCACCGATGACAGCTACATTAGATTTAGTGTAATCTTCTGAGTAACCACGCCTTGAGTTTGGTAAAGGATTGTTGGCTTTAAAGTATTTTATAAATAGTTCAAGGGTGTCGGGATAAGGAATAAAATCAGCATCAAAAACAACACAGAATTCGGTTCTCGGGTCCATATTCTTAACCGCATATTTCAAAGCGCCACCCTTAAAGCCTTTCCTAGTGGGGCGATGCAAAACTTTAATTTTAGGACCTTGGGGATGAGCTCGGTTATGCTTTTTTGCATACTTTTGCACAATTTCTATCGTCTCATCGGTACTATCATCGCATATAATTACCTCATAGTTGGGATAATCCATGGCGGTGCAAGCTTCCAGGATTCTCTCGGCTACTTTTTTTTCATTGTAAAAAGGAAGGTGGATAGAAACAAAAGGATAACGTTTAAGTTTTATATGCTCAAGAGAAGGCTGGAGACCTCCGGCAGACATCGCTCCGTTTCTTCGCCCGTTCAATCCTGAAATTACTGAAGGACCATTACCATTAATCAAACCAAAAATTCTCTGGAGCCAGTTCCCTCCATTGCCATTTTTCCGATTGCCATTCAATTTCCCATTAATGCCAATTGCATAGCCTCCCCCTTCTTCCAAAGGCTGACGCGAGAAAGAAAGAACAATGGCAAGAGTCAAATAATATTTCATTGAGTAGGCAAAGAAAACCGAACCGACCAACAGAGCAATACTGGCGAAACCAAGCCCAATCCTGGCTGGTGCAGGAACACCTGTAGCGATGGTGCTCAAGTAGCCGAGAAAGCCAAGAGCAACCGTGGTGGCAAAGGCGGAGAAGAAAGTAACCGTGGCAAACTTGATTACTTTGATTCGAATTTCGGCTGGCAGATAAATAAATTGAGTGCCAAGTTTCTCCACTCTTGAGATCAATCTTGTAACCGGAGTAACTTGGGCTTGAGCATAAGCAAATCGCTTCTCAAAAGTATTTAAACCATGGCGGCGGAGAGTGTTTTGAACACCGTGGTGACCAACAATCGGTTTGCCGGCAATTTGAGGAAGAGCCTGGACGATTTTCTTTACTCCTAATTGAGGATATCGGCCAACTACTGAAAGAATAGCTTGTTCATATTTTTCTGGCGTTTGCTGGTAATAGCGTTCGACTTTGGGTTTCTTGTCCTGGAGTGCTTCCAATTTTTTAGTTTCAGGAACAGCTTGATAACGTTTTAACCATTTATAAAAAACAGGGCGAGAGATATGAAAATCTATGCATACTTTAGAAACGTTCTCACCATACTTTACTACCCGTTCAATCATGTCTAATCGCTGTCTAGGAGTAAGTTCTCTTCTGGAAACTACGGGTTTAATTACCTCTTTCTCAACCTTTGCTTCGCCTTTAGCTATCCTTAAAGCTTCTTCAGTTTTTAAACCCTTAACCTCTTTAACAAACTCTTTTCTATTACCAAAAGTATTCAAACCCAATCTTTTTAGAACATTTTGGACTCCATGGTTGCCTACTATAGGTTTCCCATCAATCTTAGGCAAACCTATGCTTACCTTTTGACTTGACCAATCAGGGTGTTCTATAACCAGTTCAAGGATTTTTAAAACGTGTTCTTCTGAAACACGTCGCGGAGAAACTTTAGCTCTTTTTTTTGGCTTAAGAGTGCCTTCTTTCTTATAACGATGGAGCCAGCGGTAAAAGAGGGTTCGGGAGATACCAGCTTCCTGACAAACCTTACCTACAGGTTCTCCTTTAAGAATGACCCGTTCAATTAGTTTTATTCTTTTCTGAGGAGAGAGTTTTGGTGGCAGCCTGCCCTCCTTTTGTAAACACTAATCCTGAAATGCGTATCTTTTTTAGCTTCAATTATTTATGTTAGCACCGAGTGGGTACACTATGTCAAGGGTCATTTATTGATAATATGCAAAGATTGTTATTTGTTTTGTTCATGATAAGCAACTAATGGTAAAAAATTAAAAATCGGTCAGTAAACTTAGACAATAATGATGATTAAAATTATTAATTTTTGCTTTCAATGACTTTCATGAAATTGATATATTCTGATTATTTTTGAAGACCTCAATTTATTGAATTTGCGGGAATAATGGCAATGAAAACCTTTATGAAAATGAATTTTGGAGAATTATAGAGACTATTTAGTCTGTCAACTTAAAACTGATTATCTTAACTTTGATTAACCTGTCTTTTATACTATCAGCTTTGTAACTCATACGTTTCTCTATTACTCCTCACGCCCTTTTATCTTTTTCCGTTAGTCCTCTCATTGGTTTCTCAGCAATTTTAGTTAACTTTGCCGTAGCAAAATGCTCTTCCGCTTTGACTACTTTCCCCTCATGAACGAAGTTAGAACTAGCCCAGCTTTTTTATAGACATTTTCAGCTTCTTGATCCCTGAATTTAGTCTCTTTTTATCTTGGATATCAAATGCGTAATAAGGCAATAGCTTTAAAGCAAGCATAAGATGGAAAATCTTCTCCAGTAACCTGAATTCATTAAGGTTAACATTTCTCGCTCCATATCCCTTTAAAAACCAGCTGAGGATTTTGTCTGCATACCAATCATACCAATAAGTCAACCAAGCCAAATCATACGACCAGCTAGTTGCTTTTACATCATCCCAGTCAATTAATACGGGACCATCTTTTGTCCAGATAATATTTCTAGGAGCTGCATCGCCGTGAACCATTACTGATGCGATATCAAAGCTAATTCTGTTAAGAAAAGCCTGTAATTTCCTTTGAGCATCGTTGATTAGCCTTCTCGGAACTAAGTTCTTTTCCGTTAATCTCTTAAGCCTGTTTTCGCCATCAAAATTTAAAATCCAATTAGAAAAATCATCTCTGCCTTTGTTTCCCTGATTAAAAGGTGGTGTGCCAAACTTTTTAAACTTAATACTATGAACCTTCTTCAGAATCTCGGCTGTTTTTTCAATTACTTCTCTTTCTGTTGTTAATTTTTGCTTTATTGCCTTTTTTCCGGGAACTCCTTCTATCCATTCCCCAACCATAAATCCATTCGGAAAATATTTATCAGAATCATCAAAGTAAACCATCTTGGAGTGTCTAATACCTATTTTTTTCAATTTATCTTCAACTAGCCGAAAGGTTTCTTCTTTTGGCCAAGACCCATACCTAAACACCCGCATTATCACAGGCTCATCATCGGTATCAACCCTGAAATTATAGTTAACTTCGCCATTTTCAACCTTACTAAGCGACTTCACCTTTAAACCTAAAGTGTCTCTTAGCACTCTGGGTATCTGTTTGGGAATTTTCTCTGTGTACTCAAAAACCATAATCCAATCTTACCACAAACCAAAAAAGCCCTCCTTTAGATTATCTATTCCGCAGTGAATAGAAATCTTTTTAACATTACGAAAAACAAAATAAGAAATTCTTGTTAGTGCTAAAAGTGAACGTTTTTGTTTTTTAGAGAAAAATATTATCATCGGTTGGTTTCTCAGCTCGATTCTTTAATACTATTATTAATTGTCTTCTCAAGGCTTTTATATCTTTTAATCTTCATAGCCCAGTTTAAACACTAAGATTTGAAACTCATATGATTGCATAGGTCTATAATGTACATCATCAAACAATGACAACCAACAAAATAAAAAATAGCTAAAACATATTGGGTTCGTGCCCTAATAGACGACAAGACTTTCATTAAATCACTCTCGAAAACAAATTGCTAGATTAAATTAGATGAGGCTATTTATGAAACACCTATAATAAACTAATTAAGAAATCCCATAATTAGCAAAATTAAAAATATTCAAATTTTTTAACAAACAAGAAAATGAATGTTTTAAATTTCATTAATCGAAGACGAAATAAGCTCTTCAATAAATCCTCCAGCCATGCTGTGTAAACATCAAATGGGTAAATGAAAGAGAATTGCAGATAATTTTAGCCTTGTTATTTTTTGTAAACATCAAATGGATACATCTGAAGACTAAAACACTAAAATTATAAAAACTTTAAAAATCAAACGTATTAAAAAATAAGGTTTTATTCAAAATATAAGCAATATTTATCAAAGATAAAATAACATCTATAGCAAAAATATAAAAAGAACAAATTTTTAAATAAGCAATTATATTAGAACTAACTCGAACACATACAAAGCTTTTAAATATCCATTGAATTTATGATTTCACGATGTTTTTTAATAAATTCTTTATTCGGTATTTTTGATGCCTTATGATAATTTTTGTTATTTTTATTTTGCATTTTTGCGTTAATTATTACTGTGAAAATATTAGCAATCTAAGCTTAAATTTGCCGTTTAATTAGTTTCATTTTATAGATTGACTTGACAAAGAGTTTCAATTTGTTTTAGAATGTAGTTAGAATATAGGCAAAGTGCATTATTATCTAATCCTTAGTTCTAAGCAAAGTTAATTATTAAGAGTAATCAATTCTAGGCAAAAATGATAGATAAAGGCAAATGGATACCAATCGGTGATGCTGCTAAGTACCTTGGCGTCTCTAGAGATACCTTAAGAAGATGGGAAAAGGCTGGCAGAATTAAGGCCCATCGCTCTCCTACCAATCGACGCTATTATACCAAAGAACAATTAGACCAAGTGATTGGCAAACCACCAAAGAAGAAAAAAGTTGTCAAACCAGGCACCGGTAAATCTGAGGTGTTTAAACTAGCTGGTTTTGGGTTAATCGGGCTTATTATTGCCGTTCTCATCGCTTTAGCGGCAATCTTCTTAGTTCCCTAAACTACATCAATCCAATACTCGATAAATCCAGTCTCCCTCTTCATCATAAATTCTCTTCAATCCCTCAGCTTTCTCAAATTTCTCGGGAGAGGTAAAGTCATGATAAAACTCTTTAGATTCCTCAGTGTGAACTACTAAGTAGGAAACATCCAAATCTTTTAACCATTTAACAGATTTCTCTGGATTCGTCCCTTCTCTCAACTCCCAAGTTGCTTTTCGCCAGTTAGGATCCGTTGATGCCTGGTCTACCCCACCTCGAACCTGGGGAATGTCAAAAAAAGCATTTAACCAAAAAGCAGTTGTTCCTGAAAGAAAAACACGTTCACCGGATGAAGCAGTCTCTGATATCTGTTTGCTAAGTTTATATTCAATTGTTTGAGTAATGTTGGGCTGAAGTGTCCCTAAAACGGCCTGATTAAAAATTGGCAGCCAGACAACTATTAATAATAGGCTTGCTAAAACCAAAATAACACTTGCTTTCTTCTTCTCTACTCGCTTAGTCAATAACTCAAATAATAATCCAAATAAAATTGCCAAACCGAATTGTAATTCCGTCCCGTAGGCTATCCAGTCCAACCAAAAGTCTGGGTCTGACAAAAACCTAAGCAAAGTTAGGAAACCAAAGATAAAAAGCCAATAAAGACAAAAATCGCGAAGTAAATCCTTTTTCTTAAAG
>Ga0111213_146_pt1 | contig 11046 bp, 13 predicted proteins | sample DeeMarSWOR152_54_FD_80362 | JGI IMG/M metagenome (GOLD analysis project Ga0111213, IMG submission 80362) | Microgenomates bacterium DG_75 | reverse complement strand
GCGATACCGCCATAACGAAAAGTTGATGGCAGTTCGATGTTACCAATCAGCTGAATCATAATCCGCCTCCTCCTAAAATATCAATTCCCGTGACGATTTGGACTATCTGCATTATCCAATAACTAGCAAAGATTATCAAGAAGCCAACTAGGGACATAGTGATTATCTGTCCCCCTCTTGCCGCTCCTTCCGGATTTTCTCGACCAGCGCTAATAATAAACATTAGTCCCCCGCCAATTAAAAAAAAGAATAGAATGATACCGGAGATGACGTAAATATTAGGTAGGATACTAGTGATGATTCCACCTAAGGTTGTTGAAGAGGTTAAACCAGGATGCTCTCCGAACAATGTCTCACTAATATTGAAGGCAAATAATGGCATCAATTCCAGTCTAACAAGCCCCGATTTTGGTGTCAACTTCTGGTTCAAAGAGCCGAATCGTTCTGGTCTAAAAAACCAAACAGATTTTGCAAGTAAATGGTAGACCCTACGCTCGGGAAATTGATAAATTCCTCGCCCATTATTTCCGCTCGAAAAAGAAAGAAGCCAGAAAGATTACGCCAGTTGCTACTGAAACCTGGGAAAAGCTTGAGGATTTTATCGCTGGTGGCAAGAGAATTCGTGGGGGTTTAGTAAAACTTGGCTATGAATGTTTTAAGAGATTAGATCAGAAAAGGATTTTGCCTGCATCGGCTGCTGTTGAAATCACCCATGGGGCGATTTTAGTCCATGATGACATTATTGATTTGAGCGAATTTCGCCATAATCGCCCAACGGTCCATAAGCGATATGAGAGAAAGTATCACCAACGGGGCTATTCTAAAAGTGACCCTTTTCATTATGGCGAGAGCATGGCGATTGTCGTGGGGATTGAGGGTTATTACGGAGCAATTTCTCTTCTCGCTCAAGCCCAGTTTCCCCGAAAAGCCAAATTGGCTGCCATTAATAAATTGGGCCGTTTTATGGTTGAAACAGGTTATGGTGAAGCATTAGACGTTGATCTCGCTTGTAGGCTTAAAATTAGAGAAAAAGACGTCTTGACCATTCATACCCTCAAAACCGCTCAATACACCATTGTTGGTCCCTTAAAAATCGGCGGCTATCTCGCTGGAGCAACTCCAAGACAATTAAGAAAATTTGCGGATTATGGTCTCCCTGTGGGAATTGCTTTTCAGCTTCAAGATGACATTTTGGGTATGTTTGGGAGCGAAAAGAAATTAGGAAAGCCTGTTGGTGATGATGTTAAAGAAGGCAAAAATACTCTTCTTTATACTCAAGCTCTTAAAAGAAGCAATCAAGGACAGCGAAAAAGACTGATGAGTTTTTGGGGAAAAAGGGATATTACTTTGAAAGAAATTGAAGAGGCACGAAGAATTATTGAAGAAACAGGTTCACTAGATTATTCCCAAAACCTAGCTCGAAAATTGGTAGGAGAGGGAAAAAGAGTCGTGCCCAGGCTAACTAAAAAGAAAAAACTTCAAGAAGTATTTAATTCGTTAGCTGATTATATCGTCGAGAGGGAAAAATGAGAGCAGGTGGAGCCGAGGTTGTTAGGCAAAAAGAGACTCCTTTAACTTTAGAGGCATGGGTTGGCGAGATTAAGAGTCAATGGCAAATAGAGAAAATTCCTGAATATGAGATGGACCCTGAGAAGATTAAGCATTTGGCGATAATCTGTGATGGGAATCGAAGAGCGGCGGTTGAAAAAGGATTAAATCCTTGGGACGGTCATCGAGCCGGAGTGGAAGTTATCAAAGGAATTGCTCAGGCGGGAAGGAAATGGAATATTCAGACTTTAACCTTCTGGGTTTGGTCAACTGAAAACTGGGGAAGAGAAAGAGCCCAAGTAGAGGGAGTAATGGCTTTGGCAGCTAGGCATTTGACTGATACAAGGGTTATTGAGGAATTTCAGAAGGAAGGAGTGAAGTTTGTCCATTTGGGTAGAAAGGATAGATTGCCGAAGAGCGTCCTTTCCGCTATTGTCTCTTTGGAGGAACAAACGGCAAAATACGAGCCTTATACTCTTAATATGGCGATGGATTATGGGGGTTTGGATGAGGCTACTCGGGGTGTAGGTAAAATAATTAAGGGAATTCAAGAAGGAAGCTTAAATCCAGAGTTGATTCAGAAGAATCCGCAAGCGATTCTGGGATTTTTAGATACGGCAGAGCAGGCTTTGCCAGACTTAGTCATTCGGACTGGAGTTAAGGAGGGAGAGATTCCTCATACAAGTGGTTTTATGCCCTTGCAAACCGCTTATTCGGGGTGGGTTTTTTTACCGGATTTATTCCCCAATCTCACCCCAGAGATTCTTTTGGAGCCGATAAGCGAATTTGTTGAGTATGAAAGAAGAATGGGAAGATAAGAGAAGATGCGAGAAAGAAAAACTGACCATCTTCTGATTTGTCTCAAACAAGACGTAGAAGTTGGTTCAACTGGCTTTGAAAAATATCGTTTTGTTCATCAGTCTCTTCCCGAGATTGATTTTAAGGAAGTTGATACTTCAGTAGAGTTTCTCAGCAAGAAACTTTCTGCGCCGATTTTGATTTCTTCAATGACTGGCGGAACAGCGAGGGCAGGGAGAATCAATCGAAACCTAGCCAAAGCCGCCCAAAAGATGGGTGTTGCCATGGGTGTTGGCAGCCAAAGAATTGCCCTTGAGAATCCGAGAGTTGTCTCTACTTTTCAAGTTCGAGATGTGGCCCCAGATATTCCTCTTTTGGCTAATTTAGGTGCGGTTCAGTTGAATTATGGCTATGGTTTTAAGGAATGTCAGCAAGCTGTTGATATGATTAAAGCCGACGCCTTGATTTTTCATCTCAATCCCCTTCAGGAAGCGATTCAGCCTGAGGGCAATACTGATTTTGCCAATTTGTTACCAAAGATAGAAAAAGTTGCTAAAAAGCTTTCTGTTCCTGTAGCGGTTAAGGAAGTAGGTGGGGGTATTTCCGAGGGGGTGGCGAGAAGACTCTACCAAGCAGGAGTTAAAATTGTTGATACAGCTGGCTGGGGCGGGACGAGCTGGGCGAAAATTGAAGGCATCCGGGCAAAGAATGAGCTAGGTGAAGCCTTTAGCCAGTGGGGAATTCCGACTGCAGAATCAATAAACCAATGCCGAAAGGTGCGAGGTTTGAAAGTTATTGGCAGTGGTGGCATAAGAAGCGGGATTGAAATGGCCAAAGCAATAGCTTTAGGTGCTGACTTGACTGGTTTAGCTTTGCCTTTTTTGGAGCCAGCCACCAAATCAGCCAGAGCGGTTGAGAAGAAGATAGCTCAATTAACTGAGGAGCTTAAAATTGCCATGTTTTCTTTAGGGGCAAGAAACCTTAAGGAGCTAAAAAGAGCAAAATTAGTCAAAGTTGATTAAAGGGAGAATGAAAACAGCTAAAAGTCAAAGGAGCCAGTTAGTCAACGTCGGTACTCCGGAAAGACCAATCTGGGTGTCTGAAAAAGCTCTTCAGCCAGAAACTAAAGAGGGAGGTGAGTGGTGGGCAATGATAGCCGAAGGATCGGTGGTTTTAAAGCCAGAGGTGTTAGACAGGCTTTTGGAGGTAACAGAAAGTGAAAAAAGTTAAAGCTTCCGCGCCAGGAAAGTTAATTCTCTCAGGAGAACATGCGGTTGTTTATGGTAAGCCTGAAATCATCACCGCGATTAATCACCGCTTGAGAGTGACTCTTAAGGAGAGAAAAAAAGAGAGTCAGGCTCTAACTTTTATCTCAAAAGAACCAACCCGATTAGTAAATTTTGCTGTTAGGAAGATTTTTAAAATTTTAGACAAAAAGCCCAAAAGAAATCTTGAAATTCATGTTGATTCAGAGATTCCGGTGGGTTCGGGACTTGGCTCTTCGGCAGCTTTAGCAGTCGCCACGACAGCTGTCCTCTGGCGTTATTTTCGTCAACCCTTTAATAAGGAACGTATTAATGAGATTGCTTATGAGATTGAGAAGAAGCAGCATGGAACTCCGAGTGGAGGAGATAATACCATTGCCACTTACGGGGGTTTTCTTTGGTATCGGAAAGAGACAGAATTTCTTAAAATTTTTAAACCGTTACCACTTAATCTTGATAAATTGCCTCATTTTGTCCTTATTGATACTGGTCGACCACGAGAAACAACCGGCGAGATGGTAGCCAAAGTTCGTGAGCGCTATCAACGGAACCGAGGGTTAATGGACAAAATTTTTAGAGAAATGGAATCAGTCACTAGAGAGATGTTCATAGCTCTGAATCGAGCCAATAAGAAAAAACTAAGAGAGACAATAAGAAAGAATGAAGAATTACTTGAAAAAATAAGCGTGGTTGGTTCTCTAGCAAAGAAAACAATAAGAGAGATTGAAAAAAGTGGTGGTGGGGCAAAAGTATGTGGCGCTGGGGGTATAAAAAAGGGCGCTGGGGGTATAAAAAAGGGCTCGGGAATAGTTTTGGCTTATCACCCTAGAAAAGAAAATCTTTTGAGAATTGCTCGAGCAAGGAATCTGCCTACCTTTGAGGTAAAATTGGGTGAGAAAGGGGTCAGATATGAAAGAACAGGTTAAGGTTTCAGTTCCAGGGAAACTTATGCTTTTTGGTGAGCATGCGGTAGTTTATCATTACCCTTGTATTGTTACTGCCGTCGACCAGCGGATGCAGATTATCGTTAAGCCTATTGAGAAAAAGAAGTTTATTCTTCATGCTCCAGAAGTAGGGCTAGAGGATTATTCAAAGGGGTTGAGAGACTTAACTCGAGGCAGAACTGCCAAAGGAGCGAGATTTATTGAAACAGGGATAAAAAACTTTTTTCAAAAATTTAAGTTAAGACAGGGATTGAGAGTCAAAACAAAAGCCGGGTTTTCAGCGGAATTTGGTTTTGGTAGTTCTGCGGCAGTTACTGTTGGTATCATCGTGGGTTTGGCAAGACTCTTCAAGATTAAGTTATTAAAAAAGCAGGTTTTTGAGCTGGCTTACAAAACTATTCTTGATGTCCAGGGGGTGGGTTCGGGTTTTGATTTGGCAGCGGCAATTTGGGGGGGGACAATTTATTTTGTTACTGGAGGACAAAAGATTTCTCCAATGAGGATTAAAAGTTTGCCTCTTGTGGTTGGCTATACTGGAATCAAAGCTGATACTCCCACAGTGGTCAAGAAAGTGGCTGTTTTAAAGCAAAATAATCAAAAGTTAGTTGGTTCTCTTTTGGCTCAAATAAGTCTTTTGACTAACCAAGCAAGGAAAAGCCTTTTACAAGGTGATTTTAGAAAGACGGGAGAGTTGATGAATTTGAATCAAGGAATGCTTGATGCCTTAGGAGTAAATACAAAAGAGTTAGCTAGTTTGATTTTTGCTGCCCGAGAAGCGGGGGCTTGGGGAGCAAAACTTTCTGGAGCCGGAGGAGGAGACTGTATGATTGCTTTGGTCCCAAAAGAGAAAAGACTGAAGGTAGAAAAAGCAATTAAAAAAGCCGGGGGAAAGGTGATAAAAGTTGAACCTAATGCTGAAAAAGCAAAGCTTGAGACTAATTAGAAGGAAGATTAGATGAAAACTACCGCTAAAGCACCAGCCAACATTGCTTTTATTAAATATTGGGGTAAAAAGAATGCGAAGTTGCGTTTGCCTCTGAATAGCTCAATTGCGATGAATTTAGATAAGATTTTTACTTTAACTACGGTTGAGTTTTTACCTACTTTAAAGACAGACCAAATAGAAATGGTAGGAGAAAAGATTAAAGAAAAAGAGGCTAGCCGGATTGAAGCCCATCTTGACCGGATAAGAAAACTTGCAAAAATTAAACTTAAAGCGAGAGTGCGGAGTAAAAACAATTTTCCTAAAGGTACGGGAATTGCCTCTTCAGCTTCAGGTTTTGCCGCCTTGAGCTTGGCAGGAACAACTGCGGCTGGTCTTAAACTTTCTCAGAAAAAACTTTCAATTTTAGCCCGTTTAGGCTCAGGTTCTGCTTGTCGTTCAATTCCTGACGGGTTTGTGGAGTGGCGCAAAGGCGATTCCGACAAAACCTCTATTGCTCACTCTCTTTACTCTCCGGACTATTGGCAAATTGCAGATATAGTCGCAATCGTGACCAAAACAGAGAAAAAGGTTCCTTCGACCGAGGGACACGCCCGAGCAGAAAGCAGCCCTTTTCTAATCCCAAGAGTAGCAAGAATGGAAGGTAAAGTAAGAGCAGTCAAGAGGGCTCTAAAAAAGAAAGATTTTTCTCAATTAGGCTCAATAATAGAAGAGGATGGGATTGATATGCACGCAGTGATGATGACTTCACGCCCGCCCATTATTTATTGGCTACCAAAGACGGTTGAGATTATTTTAGCTGTTCTGCGATTGCGAGAGGAAGGATTAGAAAGTTATTTCACTATTGATGCAGGACCGACTGTTCATGTTATTTGTCAACGAAAAAATTCAGCCAAAATACGAAAGGCATTAACGAAGATAAGAGGCATTCATAAAATCAGTGTCAATTATCCCAGTGTCGGGGCGCGGTTGACTAAGAATCATCTTTTCTAAAAGATTTTTAATGGTAAATTTACACTTTAATTGACTAAACCACTGAAAACTTCAGCTTGCAACAGTCTCCTGATTATTATAAGATGGGACTCACCTGATGATTAAGGTAAAGACCAAACTCGACAAAAAACGGATTCCCAAACACATCGGCATTATTATGGATGGTAATCGGCGTTGGGCGGCTAAAAAGGGTTTGACAGCGGTCCAGGGACACGAAGCCGGGGTAAAGGCTTTAGTAAAAATTGTTGAACATTGCCTTGAATTAGGGATAGATACCCTCACGATTTACGCCTTGTCAACCGAAAACTGGCGCAAAAGAGCTAAAAAAGAAGTCGAGGGTATTTTCAATCTTCTGCTTAAATTAGTTGAAGAGAAAAAAGAAGAGTATAAGGAAAAGGGAATCAAATTAGCGATTTTAGGTAATTTTCAGGCGTTCCCCAAAAAGGTTGTTCGGGCAATTGAAGAAATGCTTTCAGTTGTTAAAACCCACGAACGGCTTAAAGTGAATGTCGCTTTGAATTATGGAGGGCGAGACGAGATTATTAGGGCAGTTCAAAAGATAGTTAAAGAGGAGATTCCGTCAAAAAAGATAAATGAGAAAATGTTTAACGAATTTCTTTATACCAACGGTGAGTCCGATCCTGACTTGGTCATTCGTACTGGAGGACCGATACCCTTTGGCCGGATTTTACTCCGGCAAAGCTCGACAAAGCTATCGTTGAGTATCAGAAGAGAACAAGACGTTTTGGCGGTGGGAAGTTTGCTGTTTATAGAAAGAAAAAATAGCCAGCCTTCACCATCTAAAGATTCCAATCCCAAAGATAATCTGCAGAATTTGGATAAGCCAATAAGATACAAAGATAATAATAAAGCCAATAACGGCATTGGTTAGTTTGGTTTGAGCAGATTTGACTTTGTCAGGATTACCGGCTGAGGTTAATAATCCAAAACCTCCCCAAATAAGTAAGCCAAAGAGCAATAATCCCGCCAGAACGAAGATATAGGGTAAAAGAGCAGTGATAACTTCACCGAGAGGTTGGTTAGTAAAGGCAAAACCTTCTGGGTCTGCAATACTGTATCCTCCTGGGAGTGTTAAAGCTAGTTTTTCCATTTTTATCCAAAACCCGGAATTTCTAATATTTCCACTCCAATTAAGCGAAGAATAAAGACGGAGAAAATGATAAAGAGTAGACCGATGATGGCTGAAGTGAAGATGGTTTTGCCTGTTTGGAGTCTTTTAGGATCACCAGCAGAGAGAATCATGATTATTCCACCGAAAATCATTAAAAGAATGGCAATTACACTTGCAAACCCGATGGCCAGTTTGGAAATCCAGGTAAAGAAGAGGTTTACATTTTCAGTGGGGACGCATCCAATTGAGGTCCAAATTCCATCTTTACATGGCGCTGGTTCAACTATTTCTCCTTTATCTACTATTTCACCAGGCACCTTACAAATCCTGTTTCCTCCTGAAACTGCTGGTTGACAAGCAGGACATTCGTCTAAACATTGAAGCACACTGCAACAAATAGCCCCACAACTCAGTTTTTGTACTTCTGTAACACAACAAACCGCACCTACCTCAGTTTCTGGGCAACCACAAGGACCCAGGCTTATCTGGGGTGGTTGACAGTGGCTAGTGTTAGTGCACGTTCCTCCTAATGAGTGACAATAGACACCATCATCTGCCTGGATAGGCTTGGGAGAGATTAGAGAAGCCGCGGTAAATGTCAATATCAAAATTGCAAGTAATCTTCTCATTGCCTCAAGCATAACACAATTTTTTTAGCATAACACAATTTTTTTTGGTGATGCAAGAGGAAATACAGGCAACGCCCAATAGGTGGCATATTAGGCCCTGTGTTATACTTTTAGCAGGATGAAAAAGGCTGCTGTTTTTTTATTTCTCTGTTTTTTAGTTTCTTTGTTTCTTTGTTTTTCTGTTTTAACCGTAAGGGCTGATTGTCCAGAGACAGATTATGATTGCCAAATTGCTGAAATTCAGAAGGTAATTGACGCCTTAAAGCCGGCTCATGAGCGGAATAAAGCCGAGTTGGCTGAGCTTAAAACTCAACTGGCAAGCCTTCAAAAAAAACTTGATTCAATCGCCGTTAAGTTAAAAGAATTGGAAAAAAGCATTTTTGAGCGCGAGGTTGATTTAGCTTTTCAAAACGAACTCCTGGCAGTGAAAGTGAGAAGTTATTATATTAAGAGCCAGAGATATTCCCCACTCCTGTTGTTTCTATCTTCCAGTAGTGCCCAGGAGCTTACCCGTGAACTGATTTTCCGCCAACAAGCAGTCAACCAAGACAGATTAATGATAATTCAAATTGCCTCTGATTTGAAAGAACTTGAGGAAGATAAAGTCACCTATGAGAAAAGCCAGGTGAGTTTAGCTCAAGCCCAAAAACAGGTTGATGAGCGGGCGACTTTCTTAGAGGGCGAAGTAGAGAAAGTGGAATCAGCCATTGTCTCATTAACGACTAAACAGCAACAATTATTAGCCCAAAAACTTGCTAGTTTGAATCTCCCCGCCACTTTAGGTGCTGGACCTTTGGTTTGTGTTGACGACCGGGAGCGAGATCCGGGTTTTCGTCCTGCTTTTGCTTTTTATACTTATGGCATTCCCCACCGGGTGGGGATGAATCAGTATGGAGCCTATGGTCGAGCCAAAGCCGGGCAGTCTTATCGGGATATTCTCAATGCCTATTATGAAGGGATTACGATTGAGAAAAAACCGAATATTAATATCAAAGTTCAGGGCTATGGCGAGATGCCCTTAGAACAATATCTATTGGGAATCTACGAGATGCCTGAAAGTTGGCCAATTGAAGCTCAGAAGGCTCAAGCAGTGGCAGCGCGTTCCTATGCGCTCGCCTACACTGACAATGGCGCCAAGGAAATCTGCACTACCCAGTATTGTCAAGTTTATAAAGGAGGCAACAAAGGCGGTAATTGGGAGGCAGCCGTGAAAGCAACTGAAGGCGAGGTGGCTGTTCATAGTGGTCAGGTGATTACTGCTTGGTACGCCTCAACCGCCGGTGGTTATACTTTTCTTTCTTCTGATGTTGGTTGGAGTCATCGACCCTGGACCAAGAGAATGAGAGATACCAGTGGTGATGTTGGTAATTTTGCTGACCTTCAAGGAAAGGCTTATGACAACGATTCTCCTTGTTTTTATGCGGCCCAGGGTTGGCGGAAAGAATACAATAAATCTGCTTGGTTAAAATCAGAAGAAGTGGCGGATATTGTTAATGTTTTACTTCTGGCTAAAGAGGATCCTTCAACCCAGAAGCATCTACCTCAAGTGGATAAACCCAATCCTGATGGCGTTGATACTTGGGACGCAGGTCGGGTTAGGCAAGAACTAAGCAGTCGAGGGATTACTCCTTTTAATGGCGTTTCTGATGTTTCGGTTGGTTGGGATAAAGGCTTAGGAAGAACGACAGCGGTGACTGTTTCCGGTGATGCCGGGACAAAAACTTTTGAAGGACCCGAGTTTAAGAATTTTTTTAACCTCCGGGCACCAGCCAACAGCCGCTGTTTAATATTGAGAAAAAGTGATAAAATTAAGCCAGTAAAGTCAAAGGTTTTGAAGTTTATTAACCCCATGCCTGATATCTACGTTGCCAAAGATAAAAAACCAACTAAGCCCAAGGTAGCCAGACCAAAGGCAATCAAACCTAAAGCAACTAAAACCGAAACAGTCGCCGAAAAAATGAAATTGCGAAGGACCACCAATCCTTTAACTGCCTTAGCTATTCGCCCCAAGAAAGTTTTCTTTGAAACCCAGGAGAAAGAGGAAAAAATTATTCTTTTAGCCCGACGTCATCAAGTAACCAATCTCAGATGGGTTTTGATTACGATTGTGATGTTTTTCTTGCCCTGGTTTGTCACGGGGATGTTTCCCCAACTAGTCAGTTCGCTTTCCTTCCGGGCAGTGGTGATTTTGACTTGGTATTTAGCGACCTTTTCTTATGCCTTTGAAAAATTCTTAAAATGGTTTTTTAATGTCAATATCATTACTGATGAACGCGTAGTGGATATTGATTTTCCTTTTATTCTTTATCGGGATATTTCTACCACCAAGATTGATAATATTCAGGATGTCAGTGCTAAAACTGGCGGTTTTGCCCGGGCTCTTTTTGATTATGGTGATGTCCATATCCAGACGGCAGGTGAACAAAGGGAGTTCATTTTTGAAGCCGTTCCCCAGCCTGACGAGGTGATCAGAATTCTTAATCAATTAGTCCTTGAAGAAGAACAGGAAAAGTTAGAAGGGAGAGTGCGATGAGTCCTTTTGAAAAACTGGTTCAATTTTCAACCAATTTTACTTTTAGCTTTAACTGGGTTCTCAAAGCTCTTTTTCTCCTGGCGATGTTGTTTTATGTTGCTTTTGGGGTGGTGGTCATTCGCCAAGTTTCCTTGATGAGTAAAACCTTGGAAGGTACTTTTGATTTGCCCATTAAGATTATTGCCTGGGTTCATCTGGGGATGATTTTGGGTTTGTTGGTGATTATTCTTCTCGCTTTCTAAGCTAATGAAAAAATTTCTT
>Ga0111213_108_pt1 | contig 11056 bp, 11 predicted proteins | sample DeeMarSWOR152_54_FD_80362 | JGI IMG/M metagenome (GOLD analysis project Ga0111213, IMG submission 80362) | Microgenomates bacterium DG_75 | reverse complement strand
CTCGTTGAGCATCAATGGTCAAAAGGACAATATTGGGTTTCTCTACGGTCGCTGGCTGATTAATCTTTGGTTGCTTAGGTAAACCGGGAATTCCGTGGAGGTAACGGTCAACGCTTAAACCAGCAATTACTAATATCAAGCCTACCAGCATAATTAAAGAAAACCCAGTGAAAACTTGGCAAACTCTTCGCCAAATTCTCTTCTTTTTTTCTAGATAAACAACGAGGGTAAAGAAAAGAAAGCCAAAAAAGGCTCCTGTAAAACCAGCAACTGAACTAACCAACAAAACCACCGTCTTCTTATGAAAGACGCTGAAAAAGCGCCCAAAGAGAAAAATGAAAACCGCTAAAACAATAGCAAAACCCAGACTGGCAGGAATGACTAAGTTTGAACCTTTTTTCTCATTCCTCTTCACTAAACCAAAAATTAAAGAAAAAATGGCACTAGAAAGACCAAAAATGAAAATGTGCATGAGAAGGATGAAAGTAATTGCTACTAGAGAAGTTTTAGGAAAAACCGCCAAATCATGAAGAGAAGAGAGTAAAACCGAGGTTGACTGTTGGCAGCCAAAAGCAAAGCCAATCAAGCTCCCGCTTACTAAACCAATAAACAAATTTTTTTTCATTACCTCACCAGTTTATTAAGCAGCAAAGCAATAATAATCCCTCCAACAATAATTCCCAAAGAAAGCTTGACTCCCAAAATTCTCTGCCAACCAACCTGTTTCAAACTAAGTTCATCAAACCAGGCTGTCCCATTACCCTCAATCAGGCACCAAATATCAGCGGCGACTGCTTTTTCCGGAGGCGTAAAAATTGTTTCGTAGCGCGTCCATTTGGTGGTGCCGTTGTGGTCAGGAGTCCGAGCAGTTACGCCTACCTGCCCTCCCAGTTCATCAACAAAAATGACTTCAAATCGAGCATAACCTTCTAGGTCTTGGCTCTTAATCAAACCAATCAAATCATATTTTTGACCTGGCTTGACAGGATAATATTGATGCCAAAAAATCATCCCCATACCGTCGTAATCAATCCGGGCACTGTGATGGCCATCTTTAAAAACATTTTCATCCCAACTAAAAGTTCCCCTCCCTTCAGCTAAAAGGTTGCCTCGAAGCCAATTATCAGGCCAACCATCCTTGTCTTTATCTCTTTCAAAGCCACCATAATTTGGCATTGAGGCATTCCTAAACTCCCAAACAATCTCGCCCCCAGGATTAACTTCAATCACCCGAGCGTGAGAAGAATCGCTGATTAAAGTATGACCATTGGCTAAACGATCAGCTTCAAAAGGAAAACTTAAAAATTCTCCATATTCCCAAACTTGTTCCCCTTCTGGCGTTACCTCGATAACACGATGATGGCGGGTGTCAGTAATTAAGTAATTGCCATTATCTAATTTATCTACATCGCGAGGCCAATAAAGAGGATTTTCTTCCCCACCGTCATAAGACCAAACTACTTGACCGGCTGGATTAAGCTCGATAACCTGATCATTTTCTGAATCACTTAAGGGTTTGACCCCTACTAAGGTATTGCCATTATCTACCCTGTCAGCGTTATGGGGTCGATTCAATTTCTTCTTTTGCCAAAAGATTTTCCCTGAACGATCAATCTCAATAACCCGATTATTATTTCGGTCAGTCACTAAAAAATGACCATTGGCTAACTCTTCTGCGTCATTTGGGTAATCAAAGTAGCTACCATCAGCTAGCTTCCCTTTTGGCCAGCTCGTTGAAGACCAGATAATTTCTTTATCTCGGTTGACCTCAAGAAGGCGATTATTAGTTGTATCTACGATGAGAAGATTGCCGTTGGCAAGCTCCTCGGCACTGTGAGCAAAAGAGAGTTCATCCTGATAAAACCAGACTATCTTGCCAGCCTGGTCAACTTCAATAATCTCGCTACCTTGATTAGTCCAATCTCGACCGCCACCATCAGCAATCAAAGTATTGCCATTGACTAACCGCTCCACCCCAAAAGGACGGTCGAAAATCACTTCTGGTTCCTGGGCAAGGGAAAAATCTTGCTTAACGAAAAAAACCGCCAGCAGAGGCAGTAGAATGAACCAAATCCTCTTTTTCATCAATCCCAATATAAGGAGTGAAGCTTGATTTGTCAACCTGAATCAATTATCCTTTAGCTGATGTTTGAGCTTGACCACCGGCTTCTTTTATCTTTTTTATTTGTTGGCTATGTTGATGTGGGCACCGGTCAGGTAATCGCCTCCTCCGTCGGCCCCATTTTAGCGACAATTCTAACCTTCCTCTTGGGGATTTTAGGTTTTTTTCTTCTCCGCTTTAAGCGAGTTTTTAAGAAAATCCGCGAGAAACTATGTCCCAAAAAAAAGTCGTCATCTTAGGGATTGATGGCTTAGAGCCGAAGATTGTTAATTCTCTCCTTAAGGCGAAAAAATTGCCTTATTTAGCTCAATTACCCTATTATTCTCAATTAACCACCACCATTCCTCCCCAATCGCCTGTTGCCTGGGCAAGTTTTATTACTGGTGTCAATCCAGAAAAGCATCGCTTGTTGGACTTTGTTAAACGTCAGCCTAAAAATTACCAACCTTATCTCGCCTATTCAATGGGAGCCCCGGAACCGGCAATTCAGACAAAACCTTTTTGGCGAGCAAGTCAAAAATTAGCAACCAGAGTTCTTTTTCTGCCTGATACCTATCCAGCCGAGAAACTCAATGGGGAAATGATTTCGGGCATGGGTACGCCTGACCTCTTGGGAACTGAAGGCAGCTTTTATCTTTATAGCAGTCGAAAATTCAAAAAAGAATTTAAAAGAGGCCATCTCGTGTTAATTAAAAAAGCTAACCGGATCGCCACCACGATTAGTGGTCCCCAGTATCAAGCTCTTCAAGAAACGAAAACGAGCTCCCTGCCCTTGATCATCAAGCCTAAAAAAGGTTCGGTTGAACTGGAAATTCAAAACCAAAAAGTTTCTCTTAAAGTGGGTCAATTCTCTCCCTGGATGAAATTGCCATTCAAAATCGGTTGGTTAAGAAAAATTGATGGCATCGCTAAATTCTATCTCGGCTCAGTCCATCCAGAAATCAACCTCTATCTTAGCCCATTAAACATTGACCCCTATAACCCTTTCTACCCTATCTCTTTTCCCCAGAAATACTCTCAAAAACTGGCTCAAAAATATGGTAATTTTGCAACCTTAGGCTTACCTCATGATACTTGGGCTTTACAAGAGAGTATCTTCAATCAAGCGGCTTTTCTTCAACAAACCGATGATTTACTCCAGGAAAGGAAAAAAATTATTTTGGCTGAATTAGCCAGTTTTCAATCAGGACTCTTTGTTGCTTATCTAGGCACAACTGACTCCATCCAACATATGTTCTGGGGTAAAGAAAAAATCATCAATGATTATTATCAAAAAATGGATGTGGTCGTTGGTCAAATAATGGAATTGCTCAATGAAAATGACTCTCTTTTTATTCTCTCTGACCACGGCTTCGGGGGTTTTGACTATGAAGTTCATCTCAATGCTTGGTTAAGAGATAACGGCTATTTGAAACTTAAAAAAGACAAAACTGGGGGTGAGTTGTTAGAGAACATTGATTGGTCCAAAACCAAAGCCTATGCCCTTGGCTTCAATAGCCTCTACCTCAATCTCAAAAACCGAGAAGGTCAAGGAATTGTGGCTAAGAAAAAAAAGACAGGACTAATCAAGGAAATCGGCTCTAAACTCAAAAATCTCAAAAACCCCAGCAACAAGCGAAAAGTAATTAAAAATGTCTATCTGGGCGATGAACCTGACCTAATTATCGGCTACTATCGTGGCTACCGAGCTTCCTGGGAGACCGCCGTGGGTGTCACACCAAAAAATATCTTTAAAAAACGAACCGAAAAATGGCGAGGAGATCATCTGTTTGATGTCACCGAAGTTCCTGGGGTTCTTTTTGCCAACCAAAAATTAAAAATCAAAAAACCAGCTATCAATGACATAATACCCCTGACTTTGAAAAAGTTTGGCGTCAAATTCCCTTAATCACCAATAGCCCAAATTCCTCAACCTTTTCTTAATTTCCTCTTGCTCCTGTTCCTTTTTGGTCTGCTTTTGAGTTTTTTTTCTGTCAGAAGCAGAATGTCTCTTGGATGATTTCGTTTTTCTAAAAGGCAATTTCAGTTTCATCCTTACAATTGTTTATTCTCCCAGATCTCCCATCATTTCTTCCATACTGAGAAAATTAACATCAGTTGGTGGATTAAACATCGAGTCAGGCACAATCATGGGAACACAATTATATTCAACATCAGGTGTTTCTGCCGTGAATTCTTCTGGGGTAACTTCCTCAGCCTCCTCTACCTCTTCTGGCTCTTGGCAAATCTTGATACCCTGTTCCTCCCCTTCTCGCCAGGAATAAACGCAGTCCTCAACCATAATTGAATACGCCTTCTCTCCAGCTTGGGTCACTTCGGTGCGAATCTTGCTATCTTTAATATAAGAAGTGGCAAAGTTGTCTTCATCCTGTTCCCAAGTGCACTTCATTGATTGACCAAGAGTCAGAGCATCTTTAAGCTTACCCACAAAACCTTCTTCTGGCTCTGCTGGAACTTGTTCCTCAGGAGCCTGTTCAGTAGGAACTTGCTGGCCAACCTCGCCTGGAAGAGAAGGAACTGAAATCTGCTTACTCTTGCTTAAAAACAGCCAGCCACCAATGACCAAGCCAATAGCCACCACTACACCTATAATAATCAAAGGTAAAATTTTTTTCATTCTCTTAACAAGTTTAACCTGAAACGTCAGGCGTTTCTTGTCTTCACCCCCTCTCTTGTAAAAAATGAACCATTATCGCTCCTCCCTGGGTCGAGCTTCATTAACAATCAAATTTCTGCCTTCAAAATCCTTTCCATTAAGTGCCTCAATCGCTTTTTTCGCTTCATCTTCAGTACCCATCTCTACAAACCCAAATCCTTTTGACCGACCAGAATAACGATCAGTAATTACCACGGCGCTAACGACTTTGCCTGCCTGAGAAAAAAGTTCTGTCAATTGGTCACCAGTCACCTTATAGTCAAGATTACCAACATAAAGCTTATTCAATTTTATTCACCCCCTTTCAAATTACGGAAGCTTCCTTGGAGACCTATCTGGAGACCAAAAGAGAGCTATCCAAACACTAACAACGAATTGATTTTAGCAAAAAATAGAAAAAAAAGGAATAGCCAGGTTGCCAAACTATTCCTCTTCTTCTACCTTTTCTACTTTCTCTGCTTTTTCTACCTTCTTACCTTTCTTCACCAGACCTTTAATTAGACCGCCAATAATCCAGCAGACCAAACCAGCGAAAATACCAACGTTTGTTGGGATGAAGTGGAAAGCTGGGCCGGCCAATATAAATATGAGCCCCAAGGCTCCTAGAGCGGCAGCAACTATTGTTACCATTTTCTCGTCCATTTTTCTTCACCTCCTCTCTCTTTCTATCCTATCACAGAAAGGTCTAACCAACTAAATTTACTAACAAGATGGTAAAATTAAACAGACATGGAGATTAATTCTCAACTCTACAATCAGGTTTGGCGCCTCAGCTCAATTCAAAATCCGCAAAAGAGATTTACGTGGGGTTTAGTCAGAGATTTTGAAAACACTCCCTGTTTAGAAATTGGCTGCGGCAATAATCCAATTATTCCTTTAAAAAAGGGTTTTTTTCTTGAGACGAGTGCAACGGCTGTTACTAACTTAAAAGCTGCTGGTCTCAATGCATCTTTAGGCAAAGCCGAAGCTCTCCCTTTTGAAAAAAATTTTTTTAATTTAGTTGTTGCTTGGCATGTTTTAGAGCATGTTAAAAATGATAAGAAAGCCATCTCGGAAATTTCTCGGGTACTTAAGAAAAATGGCTGCTTTCTACTGGCTGTACCTATCTGGAAAGAAAAATTTACAAAACTAGATAAAATTGTCGGTCATCAACGTCGCTATCAACCTCAAGAACTAATTAAAACCATGCAAAAAAATAATTTCAAAATCAAAAAATACTACGCAGCGAAGGGATTATTGAGTAATTTTTTAAATAACCCGCTATGTTTAGAGGTCATCATTAAAATCTACCGCTATTTCCAAAGATCAAAAGGTTTTAGTTTACCAAAAATCATTAACAACCCCCTGGCAAGACTTGGCTTTTTTCTAGAAAAAATGAGCTTTAGAGGCTGGCAAGAAAGGAAACCTAAAGAAATAGAAAAAGCGGAAAATCTAGTTCTATTTTGTCAAAGATGAAAATAATCAAAAAACTAAAAGCGATTAACGACGATTGGTTTTTCACTCACCCACCTTCTATTCTTCGCCTTTTGGAAATCTATATTAGAGGCGATATACTTGTCCTTTTGCCTTTTTTGACTTTAATCCTCTTGGTAGGCTTTTTTTCGGTCCGCTTCATGTTAGTTATCTACGCTGTTTTTTTCACCGTTCGCCACTTTGGAGAAATGACTTACTGGCTTCTTAAGCAATTCTCTGATAAGTCTTATCGACCTGATGACCTTGGTTTTAAAAATCTCAGCAATGAAGCCATTTATGTCATCTACCAGCTTAAAGCGGTGGTAAAAATAACCATCGGCATCAGCGTCATCATTTTTCTTTTATTCTTCTCCTAACTCAAAAAAAGCGCCCCCACCAAGGGAGCGCTTCAAGATTATTTCTCGGCAGCCTTTTACTTACCGAAGCCAAAATGACCTTTTCGGAATCCTTTCATCCCACCAAAGAGTTGCCACATCTCAATCCCATTCTCTTCTGCCCAGGTTTTCATCTCTTCCCGGTGCTCTTCCATGACTGTTCGCCTCTCCTCCCAAGAAAGGTCTTTCATTTCCTCACATTTCTCTTGCATTTCTGCCTTCTTATCCAAAATCGCCTGTTTTTGCTCCTCAGTAATCTCACTTTCAGAAACAGCTTGGTTCAGCCTTTCTTCAAAGCGAGCCTGCATTTCTTGATGTCTCTCTCCCCGAACCTCATCAAAAACCTCTTGCACCTCGCCAGCGTCAAGATTAAATCTTTCCACCAGCTTTTGAACAATAGAAGGATAACCATTACTGTCCTGAGCATAAATAGCTCTTGTCCCCGCCACGCTGGCTAAGGTTAATATGCCAAGGGCAATTGCTAGAATGATAATTTTCTTACTCTCCATCCTCCACCTCCTTTCTACTACTAATACAAGAAAAGGACTAATTTTCTTTCAAACAAAAGAACCATCCTTAGGGTGGTTCATCTTTTAAACTAATAACTTCTTTTACAATCGAGGCAACATTTTCCTTTCCTTCACTCCCTCCATCCCTGGACCCATACGCCAGTGCAAACCTCCCTTACCAATCCCCTTAGCCACAAAAACATCATCCCGCCATTCTCCCACTCCCCTAATTCTTTCTCCCACCTCAAAATCACCTCCAAAGGGCAACAGGGTTTTCTCCTCTCTTAAAATCCTGACTTCCTCTCCTTGAGGAGTACTAATCACCATCTCTTCATCCTCTATCTGAATTATTTCACCCATCACCCAATCTTGGTTCTTGAAATGACCTGGATAAAACGGGTGCAAAGGCTTAATTCTCTCTAGTCTCTCATTAAAGCCAATCTGATCCAAAACAAAACCCATAGTCAAAACCAAAACCAGCAAGGCAATCACCAATCCCAGAAAGCTTTTCTTGTAAGAAATATCATAGCGCCTTAATAGAGAAATACCTCCAAAAATACCGCCGACAGCGATTAACAAGGGCAGCCAAGGAAAAGTAACTAAGAACGGTCTCAAGCCAAACTGGCCAAACCAAAGGAAGCCAAGGGGACCATGGATTCTCATCCTAAAAAAGGTCAAATTAAGAAACAAAATTGCTCCCACGATGGCTCCGGCTAAACCAATTCCCAGAAGAATCGAACCAGCGACAAAATAGAAACGTGGTTTCATCCTCACCTTTTCCTTTTGGATCTGTTTCATTACTTGTTGACTTAAATCCTTTTTCTTCTTAGTTCTTGGCATAAACTTCACCTCCCTTCTTTTTGTAAATTAGTCTAAGCATTTTCTTGCCTCGGTTAATTCGTGTCCCCACAGTGCCAATTGGTATCCTTAAAACATCACTGATTTCTTCATATGTTTTCTCCTCTAAAAAAAACAAAACTAAGGGTGAGCGATATTTCAAGGGTAACTCCTTTAAAGATAGATAAAGCATCTCTTTAGCTTCTTTTTGATTAAAATCTTCCTCAACGTCTTCGTTGCTCTTAGCCGCTCGCTCTACCCATTTATTATTCTCTAAAGAAATTTCTTTTTTGTGCTTCTTAATATAATTGATGGCTTCGTTATGAACAATCCGATAAATCCAACTAGAAAATTTTTTCTTGGTATTAAAACCCCTAAGATTAACAAAAGCCTTAATAAAAGACTCTTGGACCACATCCGCTGCTTTATCTTCATCCTGAATTAAACCAGTGGCGTAGCGCATTAACTTAGTCTGATAGCGCCTTACTACTTCTTTATATAATTCTTGATCTTTATTCCTTACCAACTCAATCAATTCCTCATCACTGAGGCTTTTAATCTTTTTCATTGTTCCCTAATTTTAATACAACTGGTAAACCTTTCTTCTTTCAAAACTAAAAAAGCCCATTAAACTGGGTTTTCTAGACCAAAATCCAGCCCGCCAGTAAAAAACCCATCTGTGAAGATGGGTTTTAAGATGACTATCGCTGCAGCAATCTGCAGGAAGTCAGCGGTATTTCGCCTCCTATGGGTTAATTTCACACCGGATAAGTTTAAGGTTAAACCATGGGTTTAGCCCTAAAGAGTTCCGGTGTGAATAGTTGGTGGTGTTGGCTGACGCCTCATGTGCCCACAACTTTCGTGGAAACCGAGGCGCCAGCCTTCATCACACTACCTTGAACTCAGTATCTCTTAAGCAACTCGATTCCCTGCTCGAGAAGACCCGGCGGCACTGGGGCGTCAAGATGATCAATGTTCACCATAACCATCCGATCCCTGGTCAGCCAGAAGAAATACTCGAGCGCATCGACAATGCTCTCAGAAAAGGGAATCCCGTAACGGTCAATGGTACTAGCCAGGATCTTCCTCCTGGTTTCCCCTACCAACACTAGCTCCATCTTGGCGCCATTGACGTCGACCACAGCACCTCTAGCACTGATGCCGAATGCTCTCAGAGGCCGGACCAAGGGGATGAGTGGCTTGACGTTGGCATCAAGGCCAAAGGGTTCAAGCGGCAATTTCTCACCCCATAGTCCAATACTGCCATCGGAGCCGACGATCATCGGAACTATCAGAGCGACATCCAGATCGACAGGCGCAGCTTTAAGATCGACTTCAGCCGGTTGCAGAGACACGGTACTGCCAACTGGAGTTATCTCCAGGTTGACTGTCGTGCTTTTAACCAACTGATCTACCCACTTCCAGTCGAGATTGGATTCAGGCAAATAAGCCTGTCCGGCTCTGCTAACGAAGCCCGATTCGAAGTTGACAGTGAACTCAAGTTCTTCTGAACTTCGAATTTGGCCGTTGGGACCATCGAGTGTTAGAACAACACCCTCGCCCAGCAGCTCCGTTACGATTTCCGGGACCTGCATGGGAAGCTCAAGCCCCTCGACGCTGAGCATGCCATCCTCGCTCAGGTTAGCGATGATAGGGCGACCAATGGCAATATGGGGTGGAGCCGTGGAGGGCTCATCGGCGATTTGCAGATGAAGGGTAGTATCACTGTCCAACACCCACGACGAAACCAGATCGACGTGCTCCTCATATCCCGCAGGAACATGGCTCGCCCCGAGTTCCATGACCTGAGGTAGATTCAAGGTCGCCTGAAGCCACTGGTCCCCATTGACCGCAAGGTTAACGACATTACCGCTAACCTGGAGGTCGGCTGCCTTAATTCCGAACTCCTCGACTATCTCCATGAACTCGGCACCAAGATACATCTCGGCACCAAGCTGACTGGGCTGGAGCCCGGCCAGACTGACAACCTCGCCGGCCGACGAAATGATCACGTCAGCTTCAAGGAAATTGATCGGTTTGGGAAAACCGGCCATCTCCTCGAAAATCAGGTCTCCTTGCTGATCGCCGAAGTAGACAACGATCGCCACATCACCTTGAGCCAGCCAAGGCATAAGTAGGTCGCCGAAGCCGGGTAAATACTGTTGTAATAGCTCCTCCAGGACGATTTCCTCGACCTGGATGCTAGCTATTTGCAAACCGTTGGCTCCGACGTCCAACACTTGGCCTTGCTTGTTAACAGCCAGGACATCGATGTTACTTTCTCGAGCCAGCTTGTAAAGAGGCTCAAAGCTGGGCAGCGAGACCCCGATAGTACCCAGGCTCTCAGTGTCGAAACAAAGCAGTGGCCCAGAACACAGCCGGGCATCGCCTGCTTCATTGACCCAGATTTCCAGATCAGGGTCGATGGAATCGGTTCCCTGAGCCTTGACAGGGAAGGCAGACGCTGCTACTAACACCAACGCCAACACAGTGGGCAACAACACTCTTTTCACATCCATCGTTTTGCTCCTTTTTCTTGCTTAGAGTAGGGACACCAACCAACGGACGAAGTTAGAGATCCATGGCACTCTCCTTTCGGGGCGATTAAAGATACTGAGTTATGTTAAAGGGCGACGAAATACTAGGCATAGTGTACCATCGAATATAGACCATTGCTATGGGCGAAATATCCTATGCTTGAGGGGCTAAAAGCCCTCGGTATCCCGAAATTCCGGGAAAGTTTGTATCTCCGTCGTTTTATGGTCGAAAACTCGACCTTTCACGAGGTCAAAATAAAATAAAGAGAGACGATGGAGTAACAACCAACTGAAAAAGCTTGAGGAGCGAATTAGGCGGTTTGAGGTCAAGGACAAGAAATTTAAAAAACACTTACTTTCTGAGCAATTAGAAGCCTTGATAAAGCAGGGTCCAGTTCGGGTAAGAAAAACTGGGCTCCCCCTCGTGGACGAAGTTAGGACTAGCTGCCTTGAAAATACCTCTAATTTTTGCTAAAAAGAAAGCGGTGCCTTTTTAGAAAGCACCGCTTTTACTGGAAAGCAATTTACTTTTTTTTCTTGCCTCCCTT
>Ga0111213_106_pt1 | contig 11239 bp, 12 predicted proteins | sample DeeMarSWOR152_54_FD_80362 | JGI IMG/M metagenome (GOLD analysis project Ga0111213, IMG submission 80362) | Microgenomates bacterium DG_75 | reverse complement strand
CTTTTTATTTTAGAATCGTCAGCGGGTTGAAGGTTTGGTCATTGTCATAAACCTCCAAGTGCAGGTGAGAACCAGTTGCCCAACCAGTGTGACCAACGGTACCAATAACCGTATTTTTATCAACCTCTTCATCCTCCTTAACTACAACCTTAGCTAAGTGGGCATATAGAGACTTAAAACCCGAACCGTGGTTAATTAAAATATGATTACCATAAGAGAAGCGAGCATAGACAACTCTTTCTACTCTTCCCTCCATTAAAGGATAAACCGGCGCTCCTTCGATTTCATTTAAATCAATTCCTCTATGGAGAGAGCTATAACCAGTAGTGACCTCAAAAGAATCCACCGGTACCCGAACTGATTTTTCGGTGGCTAGTGGTTCGTCAGTAGCTACGACAGTGGCTGTTTCTACTGGCTGTCCCGAGTTTAAAGCAGAGATAGGAGGAATGACAGCTCCCGCCAAGAGAGCGACCATCGCCAGGTTAAGACCAACAGCTTTTCTGGCTTGCTTTTTTTCAAAAAGGCGACGGAAGACCCGGCTGACCGGATGACCAGCAAAACGCTTATCGGTCCCGATTTTAATTAACAGGGAGATAAGTTCATAAAACTGACTGAAAGCGGTTTGTTTGGGACGACCCCGCTTGCGGTTAAAAGAAACCGCCAATTGATGTCGTCCAATGGTGATTAAGTAAGTCATAGACTGTGGATTTTTACCCACAAAAAAAATCCTCTCCGGTAAACGAGAGAGGATCTACATATATTATAGCACAAATGAGCAAATTTTTGAGGATTTTATACTAGGAGACGCAGGCGGGATTTGCACCCGCGTATAGCTGTTTTGCAGACAGCCGCGTTAGCTTCTTCGCCACTGCGTCTTGAAGTGATAATAACATTTTTAGCCTCAAAAAGCAATTTTTTGGCAAAAAAAGGGGACCGAGTTGATAATGTCACTGATGTGACTCAACGTCGGCCCCCGACACCTTGGTAGCTGGCTATCTTGTCAGCCGTTCCTTGATTCGAACAGAGAGATACCATGTGACAACAGCACCACAAGCCAGAAGTACGGCAGTTTCGCATATTGCGAACCCTCCACCGACTCCTAGCACCAAGAAGTCTTTTATGAAGCTGACCTCATTCACTTATTCTCCTCCTTGTGGCCTCCAGTCATTATAGAGGCGATAACGCCGATGATAAAAATACCGCCAAGCACCAAGACGATATTTTTCCACATCGGAATAGTCGGTTCCTCACCCGTTGGTTGCATGTGTTCATCGAATCTCTCATTGAGATTGTTTGAGACGACAGCAACAAGACCGAGGATAATGACTATTACTAAGACTGCTCCCAAAGCTCTTCCCATTTTACACTCCTTAAAACATTTAGAATGGAAGGTGATGCCAAGGTGCGAATAATAGACTGCCTCTTTTTGACGCCATTGTCCAAATAAAAAAAGGCAGAGAAACCTTTTACTGACCTATAATATAGCACAAAGTCACTAAAAAGTCAAACAGAAAAACCCGTTCCGTTTCTTGCTTCTTTTGACTATCTATGCTATCATCCCTCTGATGAAAAGGAATTGGTTAATTATTGCCGTTGTTGTTTTGGCGCTTGTTCTTGGAGGCTTAATTATTAAAGATAGGTTTTTTTCCAGACCAGGTACCGGCGCCCTCCAAGTTTCTTCTACCCCTAAAGCCACGGTTTTTATTGATGGCGAACAAAAAGGTATCACTCCTTATTTTAATGATAAAATTGAAGCCGGTGAACATACAATTAAGTTAGTGCCGGAAGAAACAATAGATAATTTGGTTTCTTGGGAAAGTAAGGTTAACCTAGCGCCAGGGATTATTACCGCCATTAATCGAACCCTGGGAGCCACAGAAGCAGAATCTTCTGGGGAAGTTTTGGCTTTAGAAAAGATTTCTAGTCGCAATACTGCTTCCCTGACGGTTGTTTCTGTTCCTGATGGGGCAATGGTGAAAATTAACGGTGAGCCCAAGGGATTTGCCCCGATTTTGCAAGAAAACTTGACGCCGGGTGATTATCAAGTCACAGTTGGCTCTCCGGGATTTGAGGAAAAAAATGTAACCGCCCAAACTGTGGCAGGTTACAAATTAACTGTCAATGTTAAATTGGCTCAAAGTATTGAGGGCATTGCCGAAGCAACACCTAGCGGGGAAATTGAAGAAAAGGAAGAAGAAGAGGAGGAAGAGGTTGAAGCTTCTCCCTCTCCCTCACCCTCGCCTTCTCCAGAAGGGAGCCCCAAACCTAGTCAAACACCGCCAGCTAAACCCTACGTGAGGATTAAGGCGACGCCAACTGGCTGGTTACGTGTCCGGGCAGAGCCTTCCACTGAGGCTGAAGAATTGGCAAAAGTTAACCCCGACGAAATGTTTCCTTACCTTAATGAGGAACAAAGCGGCTGGTATAAAATTGAGTATGAGGAGGGAGAAGAAGGTTGGGTTTCTGGAGTTTATTGCGATTTGATTGAGTGAATTACTTTTTAATAAATCTTCCTGTTCTCTGAGTAATTTTTTTTACCCTAACGGTAACTCTGGCTTTACCACCAGACGGAAGGACTACAGTTTTCTCACTTTTTTTATCAGGCAAGGTTTGGTACTTGTGGATCCAACCGCCCGCATGAGGAATTTTTATTGCGTAAGGTACCCAGGTTGTCTTGTTTTCTTCAAAACTTTTATCTATTAGCCTCAGGGGGATAACCAAACCGCGATTCCAATTACCTTGATTATCTTGTCTGCTTTCAATTTCTACTCTAGCTAATGGTTGGTTGTCGTTATTAACAAGCCGGTAATCACTCTCCTTATTGTTGAAAAACTTAACCAGCTGGTAGTTTGTTTCCACCAAATTGTCATTTTGCCCTTTCACCACTCTGATTTGACACTTTAAAGGCATCAATTCGCCTTTAGATTCGGTTTCCTTTTCTTTTTTTTCTTCCATTCGACTCTATAATCAGGGTTTTGTTTTGAGCGACTGATAGCCAATTACAACTACTTGTTTTTCCTATGGACCGGCGCCGTATAAAATCAGGATTACTGAGGCTAACCAAAGGCTAACGGTGGCTAAGAGGGTTTTGTCGCCAAGAAGAACTTTTTCTGGGGATTCAGCTCGGGTGCCTTCGTGAACAATTCTTAGATATCTCATAATGCCAAAAATAACCACCGGAATAGTAATCATCAGCCATTTGTTAATCCCGGCAAAGGTTAAGGGCAAGTCAGTTAAAAAGGTAATTCGCTGACCAATTGGTGGCGGTGGGACGAAAAAAGTGTAGAGAGCGTAAGCTAACCAAGCGGAGTTGGCAAACATAGAGAGATAGGAGTCTAAAAGAGCCGGGGAATAAAAAGTAAGAGTTTTCCGATGGCGGGCTGCTTTTTGTTCTAAAATTGCTAACTCGGTCCTTCTCTTTCCGGCTGCCAGAAACAAAGCCAGGGAGATGACACAGAGCAAGAACCAAACATTCATATGGACATTAATGGCTAAGGCCCCAGCGTAAACCCGAATGATAAAACCACCGGCAATGGCGAGAATGTCAATAAGAACAATCTTTTTAAGGACAAAAGAGTAGCTGACTTGAAGAATAAAATAAGCCAGACAGGCGAGAAAGAAGAAAAAATTGATTAAATAGGCTAAATAGAGACTAATAAAGGCGCCGGCGATAAAGATGAAAAGGGCAGTAGGGACGGAGATGGCGCCACTAGCAATGGGTCGTCTTTTTTTAACAGGGTGGAGTTTATCTCGAGGAATATCAATGACATCGTTGAGGAAATAGATTGCCGAAGTAAGAATAGTGAAGATGATGATACATTTTACCGTCAGCCAAAATGGAGCGGCGAGAAGAAGTTTCCCGGAAAAGATTAAAGGCGCGGCTAGGGCGAGGTTTTTGAGCGTTTGTTGCGGTCTGATGGAACGAAGAAGGTTGACAAGAAATTGAACCACAGCAATAAACCTCCGATGATAACGGCTAACATGATAATTGTATAAAATTTGCCCTGACTATTCAATCTTAGAGCAAGAATACCCAAGACAGCGGTGATTCCCCAGTAAAAAATCGCTGCTCGGCGTTTTCCCCAGCGCCATTCGTCAAGTAATTTATGATGGAGATGACCGCGGTCGCCCCAGACTGGCGAGCGGCCAATAAGGAGACGACGAGTAATAGAATAAAAAGCGTCGATGAGAGGAACGCCCAAGATAACCATCGCCGTGAGGATTTTACTGGTAGAAAGAATGGTGAGAACGGCAATCATAAAGCCGGCTAAAGTTCCTCCGCCATAGCCAGGCATAATTTTTTGGGGATAGAAATTGAAAGGCAAAAAGCCAAAATAGGCACCAGCAAGAATCGAGGCGAGAATGGTGATGGGCCATTGAGTGATGTCCGCCGAATAGCGAAGGGAAAAGGCGGCGATCGTCAAGGCGGCAATGACCACGATTCCAGGCAACTGACCATCAAACCCTTTTGACCAATTGACAATGTTGCTTAAGCCAACAATCCAAAAAAGAGCCAGTAGGTCAGCCAGAAGCCAAATACTGCGCGTTTCTCCTAAAAGCTGAAATTGAATTTGGGGCTGGTCGAGACGAATGACGCCATTAAAAGGATTAGTGATAAAAGCAATGCCAATGCCCGCCCCTACAACGGCACCGGCGGCGAAAAACATTAAAATTAAGCGGAGGTATGGGTTGAGGTCAAAGCGATCATCAAGAACGCCCATAAAGGTCATGATGATAACGCCTAGGAGAATGCCTTTGAGGTGTTTGTCTAAAGGTAAGAAAATGAGGGAACCGATGATGAGGGCGAAAAAAATGGGAATGCCTCCTCCTCGAGGAACGGGTTCAAGGTGGGTGTCTTGTTTTCTTTTTCTTTTGGCAGGGTCATCAACCCAGCCTAGACGGCGATAAATGTTAATTACGATTGGGGTGATTAACAAAGAGATTAAAAAAGCAGTTAGAAGAGGAAGACAAATTAAATTTTTGATTAAAAGAAGTTCCATTTAAATAATCAGACGGATGATTTGGACCAAGCTGATGGTAATTAAAAGAGTGAATACTAAGCTAGCGATAGCTAATGACTTTTTGATTAATGACTCTTCTTCGGCTGCTAATTGGGTAATCGCCGTGTTGGTAAAAAAGACAAACAAACCAATTACCGGGAGAAGGATGATGCCTGGGTAGATAACTAATTGGTCTTTTCCCCAAGGACGAGAGTAAAAAAGGGGAATTTCTGGTGGCAAAAAGCGCCAGACAAAGATAATCATCAGGACCTGAGCAGCGAGTAAAACTAAGTTAATTTGGGTAATGGCTTTGTTGAGCTTCTTCATCGAATGCTTCTATGGTTATTCTAGCACGGGAGGGCTAGAGGAGACGGTGGTGGAGTTTGAACTCGCCAATCTGCTTTTCAAGAGCATACTTCTGTTCCAACCAAATGAAGAATTCTGGGAAAGGTCGTTCTTCTTGGGAGTCAATAATAATATATTGCGGTTTTTGGGCTTGAAGAATTTCCATAGTTTCCTGGTAGCCGTTAAAGTCAATAATGTGATAGGCAACAGTATAGCGTCCTGTCGGTAGGCGTCGCGCCAAAGGATAGATAAAGGGAATATTACCCCAGATAAAGATTTTTTCACTGACATGGTTATGGCTCTGAAGATAAGAAGCGAGTTGATAGATGTCATTGGTGCGACTATCAAAATGAACAAAGTATTCTTGTTGACTCTTTTGTCTTAAGGCGTATTGGTAGAAATTAAGGTAGTAGGGTCGGTTTCGATAACGCCAAAATTGAAAAGTGACAAAAGTGGCGAGTAAGACGAAAAGTAAAGTAATGGGGATAATTTTTTCTTTAAGATATTGTTTTTTCCAGAGGAAGAGTAAGCCAGCGGAAAGAGAAAGAGGGGGGAGAATCTGGACAAGATAATGAGGATAGGGTCTTGAAGAAAGGAGGGCGGCAAACCAGGAAAAGGCAAACCAGATTAAAATTAATTTTGCGGCTAAAGAAAGTCTTTTTCTGAAAATAAAGATAAGGAAGATTAAAGAAAACACTCCTAAAGCCCTGGTTAAAAGAAGTAGAGGTAATCCCCCTGCTTGGGGTTGTTCGGCTGCCCAGGAAGAAAGATAGGGAAGGTTTTGAAAAAAGGCAGCGGTGAGATATTGGTAAAGAGCTCCTTGAGTAGCATAGTAGATGATAGTGAGGAGAATGGGGAGGAAAAAGCCGAATAATAATAGCGCATAGCGTACAACGTAGAGGGGATAGTTTTTCTTCTTTTCTTCAAAGAAAATTATTAAGAGGAAAATACAAAGGGCGGCGAAGTCAAAGGCGGCGGGGACTTTAAAGAGGGTGGCAAGGGAGAGAAGCGCTCCGGCAGAAAAATAGATTTTATAAGGGCGTTTTGGGCGCAGAATCAATAAAAAGGCGGTGATGGTCGGTAGAAGCATGAAATTCTCGGCGTTGGCAACATTGCCTTCAAAAGTATGGGAATTGGTGAGAAAAGCGAAAGTGGTCGTGGTGATAATAACGGCGGGGAAGTTTTTACCAAAAAGAACTCGGCTCAATTGGTAGAAAACAAAGACAGTGATAAAACTCCAGATAAGGTAAATTAGGCGATAGTAGGAAAAATTTCCTGCGAGAGCGGCAACCAGATAGAGCATCGGCGGTTTATTATCGTGGATGTCGCGATACCAAACTAGTCCTCGTCTCGCTGCCTGACCTAAGGCAAGATAAATTCCCTCGTCACCATAGGTAAAGGGTTCGAATATAGAAGGCAGGCGTAACAAAAGAACTAAAATAAAAAGAGGAATCAACCAATATTTTTTCAGAATTTTTACAATTTTTTTAGCCATAAGAGATAGAGACTATCAAATTTTTTTGTTTTTTCAATTGTATAGCCTGGAAGAGTAACTTCTTCAGGCGGGGCGCTGGAGATGGCGCCAATTGTCTCTTCATCCGGCAGTTGGTCAATTACATCTTTTTCTTCCATCAAAGCGATGCCGGTGTAAAAAGGTAATGGTTCAGGTGCATAAATTGGGGCTTTCAAGCCATAATATTTGGACTCAAAGAGATGATGTGAGGCAGCATTGTAATTAATCAGAGCTAAATCAGAGGCTTCGGTTTTAACATAATAAGCCAATTCCCTAAAAGGTCTTTTAGTGGGACGGGTGAAATAATAATAATTAAGAGTGGCTAATAAAAAGACGGCGATGAAAATAAAGATAAAAGAGGGTTTCCTTCTGAGTGAGGCAATTAACAACGAACTGGCAGGAATAACCATGAGCATGTAGCGGTCAAAAAAGATTGATTGGAAGACTTGAGAGACGAGAAAGGTTAAAATTAAGGGGACGAAAAACCAACCGAGGAGAAAAAGAGACCGTTTTTTGTCTTTAAGCCAATTTCTGAGCATTAAAGTCAAAATTACTGCCAAACAAGCGAGGAGGCGAAAGTCTTCTTGACCCGCTCCGACAATAAATTTCAACACAGTTTCAATAAAAGTTTCCCAAGTTGGCTTTCCGAGCCAGAAGCCACTGCCGACTAAAGAAGTTTGATAATAGAGAGGATAAAGCCAAGGGAGGTAAAGTAAGCCAATAATGAAAAAGTCAATGAAGTTATAAAAAATTTGTTTGATCGATTCTCGTCTAACTTCAGCCAATCGCCAAAGACCCTCAAAAATAATGACAAAGATAGAAAAATGATGAGAGTAAAGGGCGGCTGCGCTGGCAAGAATAAAGCCCAGGCGATTTCTCTTGATAAAAAAATAGATAGACAGGGTTGAGGTTAAGGCCAAAATAGCATACATTCTCCCTTCAAAAGCATATTGGAAAAGAAAAGGGTTGGTGAAGGCTAAAAGAGCGGCCAGAATGCCCGTTTTTTTATCCCAAAAAAGATGTTTGCCAATGAAATAGACGGTGATAACGATACCAAGAAAAAAGAGAAAAGAAAGGCTGCGAATGGCAATTTCTGAAGTGCCGAAGATTTTCATCCAAGTATGAAGAATGAGGTAGTAGAGAGGGGGAGAAGTATCTCGACCGACGATTCGAATAATATCAATGTACGGTTTAATGGCAAGAGTCGCTGCCCAAGCCTCGTCACCCCAAAGACTGGCAGAAAATTGGGTCATTAGTTTGAGTATAGCAAATTGCTGAAACGGTCGCAGAAGCCTTTAGGGTTCTTATACTTTTTCGGTTACCCGATATTCTAGTCTTTTTCCAGCCATTAATTGAGTCTGGGAGTGAAGTCCAGGAATGACCGACATAAAGAGAGCCGCTACCGGCATAAAGACCCACTGAAGATATTCCAGAGCCGATTTCCAACGAGGGAAATCTTTGGGTTTTTTAGGACGGAGAGACCAATCAAGGACAATCATGATAAAAAGAAAAAGCAAACAAGTGGTTAAGATGATTCTGGAAATGCGGGGGAGATTGTAGCCAAGAGCTGTTTGTTTAAAGACAGGATTAACCAGGGCGGGTAGCCAGGCACCCAAAGTCAAGATAAACCAGTTAGTTGACCAAATAATGTGAGTTTCTGTTAGCTTGTAAATTCGGAAAAATTTTGTCCAGATTGGAATTTCCGGATGTTTGAAAGCTTGCCTGACCGCATAGGGGATGTCGGTACACCCCCAAGCATGGCGCCGGCATTGGAGATAGCGGTTCTTTAGAGAACTGAAATAGGTTTTTCCTTCAGGAGCGTCAATGCTGGTAGGTAAAAAGATAGATTCTACTTCAACTTTACCCTGATTGTGGAAAAAGCACTGGAGGAAGATATGCCAATCTTCGGGAATAATATCCGTGTGCCAATAGCCCACCCTATCAACCATTTTGAGAGAGGCAGAGTAGGTGGAGTAATTAAGATACAAATTTTCCGGCTCCAAGAGATGAGAAACATGGACGATATTACCCATGGTACCGACGATTCTGACAAAAGCTGGCACTCGCCAGTAGTTGTTGTGCCAGACAATGGGTGATTGCCAAAAGCGAAAATGACGATTTTTATTAATGGCAAAGGCATAATTGAGACTAGAGAAATATTTGTAATGAAAACAAGCATCAGCATCACAGCTGGTGAGAGTCATTTTGTCAAAATCATAGCCTTTTTTAATAAGAATTTTCTTGGCTTGTTTGGCACCCCAGGCTTCGTTGGATGCTTTTCCTCGAACTTCTCCTGGAAGACCATCGGGGTGAAAAGTAGTGATTAATTCGCCGAATTGATCCCTAAATTTGCCCACTAGCTTTTTCGCTCTTTTGTGAGCGCCTTCGGCTCTTTTCTCCATTGCTAGGACCACGATGAATTGGTTTTTACTGATGTTTTTTTGTTTGGCAATATGTTCAAGGGTTTTTGAGAGTTTTTCCACTGACTCATTGAAATTGGGAATAATAATCAAGTGTTTAATTTCTTCCCATTCGAGAGAGTCTTTATCTTTATCTTTTTGGTACTGTTGATGCCAATTGGTTTTTTCGGCTTGTCTGATTTTGATGTAGCCAGCTAGTCCCAAAAAAGCAGCCTGGAAAGAGCGATAAAACCAGAAGACTAAGAAGGCAACGGTGAAATAAGCCACAATTCTGGGGATGAAAAAAGCACCCCAGAGGGGGAATAAAATAATTGTCCACGCCAGAGTTCCGGGCAGAATTTCTAAGCATCTTTGGACTTTGCGGTCATATTTTTCGATGAATCGCTTCACGGCGAGGCTAATTATAGCATAGTTAACTAATTTTTAGGCGAGTGTAGGACTTTCTAGGGCGTTTGCGCTTGTTGAGTTGAGAAGTAAGAGGACGCCATCGTTTTTTTCGAGCAAACCAATTCATTCTTTGACCAAGAAAAAAGTGAGAATGGAAAATATTGAACTTAGGGTCTTTAATAACATTGTAGCCTCTCGCCAACATCTCATGAGCCCAATCATAGTCTTCGCACTCTGGTAGTTTCTCATCAAAAGGGTATTTTTCCCAAAGAGCTTTTCTTATAAGCGAGCAAGTGTTAGTCATATTTGGATAAAAGTTCAGCCTTTTTTTATCACCGGGTCGGAAAAAGAGTTTTCCTATTTTTCGAGAGAAATAACCGATTGGGATTTCACTGTAGCAGCCACTAACGCCAGCAACCTTAGGGTTTTTAAAATTAGCCAGACCATCAGTCAACCAAGTGTCTGAGAAGGGTAAACTGTGTCCGACTAAAAAACAGAGATATTTGCCCTTGGCTTTTGATGCACCAAAATTGGCAGCGTAAGGATAACTAAATTCGCCTGGTTTGAGGTTAATAACCTTGATTATCAATTTTTTAGAGAAATTTTCAACACTTTCTAATGTTTTGTCAATGGAATTATCATCCACAATGATAACTTCAAATTTTTTAAAAGTTTGTTGAGTAAGGACTTTGAGTAATTTGCCAATAGTTCTTTGTTCGTTTTTAGTACGAATAATAATCGAAACGAGTGGTTTTTTAGATTTTGAAGATTTTTTTGGCATTTTCAGTGGTGATTTTGGCAACTTCTTCTAAACTAGTACCTTTTAATTTTGCCAAACATTCAGCAATAATTTTAACATGAGCGGGCTCGTTGCGAGTGCCCCGGTGAGGTTCAGGCGAAAGAAAAGGACAATCAGTTTCCAAAAGGATTTTTTCTAAAGGGATTTGTTGAAAAACATTTTGTAAACCTTGGTCATAAGTCAAATTGCCATCAACACCAAAAAAGAAACCTAATTGGTCAACTTGGGAGATTTTCTTTTTGCCTCCCGAATAACAATGCCAAACGCCTTTTAACCCCCTTTTAGCATAATTGTTTAAAAGTTTAAGGGTATCAGTAAAAGCCTCGCGAGAGTGGACGACAATGGGTAATTTTGATACTAGAGCAATTTCAATCTGCTTTCCAAAGAGAAAATCTTGTTCTTTTTTAGAACGGTCTTTTTCACCCGGAGGAGCAGGAGAATAGTCAAAACCGCATTCGCCAATAGCGACTACTTCTTTTTGCTTTGCCAATTTGTTTAGTTTTCTAATTTGCCGTTCTGAGGTTAGCTTTGTCTTTGGATCAGTTTGGTGGGGATGAATACCGACGGCTGGATAGACTATACCAGAATATTTTTGGGCAATTTTAATTGCTTTTTCTGATTCGCTGACATTACTACTAACGCAAATAATTTTTGTAACTTTGTTCCTTATCGCTCGTTTCACTACCTCGTCAAGGTCGTCTTGATAGTCTTTGAAGTTAAGATGGGCGTGGGTATCGACGAGCATCACTTTAGCCTGGGAAAGAGAGGTTTTTCA
>Ga0111213_105_pt1 | contig 11401 bp, 13 predicted proteins | sample DeeMarSWOR152_54_FD_80362 | JGI IMG/M metagenome (GOLD analysis project Ga0111213, IMG submission 80362) | Microgenomates bacterium DG_75 | reverse complement strand
TTTTTATATTTTCCACAATTCCTTTAATTTCCCTTCAAAAGTCCGATAACATGTTAAAATAATGAAGATGCGCTCGCGTGAGTTTGAACATCTCAAAGCCTCTAATAGAGAAATTGATGGCATCGGTTTGATTGACAATTATTTCACTACGGAAAGATATCATTCTGCTCAAGAATTTCTTGAAGCTAATATGAAACATTATGGCTCAGAAAAATATCGTGATAAGGAGAAAACGACTAGATTTGTCGGAACCTGTTTTGAGGGAATTGGTTATCAATATTTATTGGGTAACCTTAGGCAAAATGAATATCTTTGCCCGCCGGAAGAAACGTTTCAGTATTTCCAAGAATTCATTTACCCCCAACGAAGAATTGTCTTTCATGAGGCAGGCATTTTCACTTTTAGAGGAACTTATATACCTGATGGTTTGCTTATCGAAGGTGAGTCTATGCTCGCAGGCAGAGTGAAAGCGATGGTTGATTACACAATGGGACCGAATATCGAAGTGTTGGAAAGAAAACTTAGAGGTTTAGATAGCCTCCGTAAAGATACACCGACTGTTTTCACTGAGACCAAACTTATTGTTGTTGCCCCTATGATGAGAAATCCTGAAAAAGTGCTTAGATTATTACGAGAAAATAATGATTTAAATCCAGATGAAGACCTGCTCTTAGTCCCTTTTCCTTGTTTTGGCTCGGTAATTTATTGGAAAATAGAGAATAAATATATTAATGCATTTGAAAAAGTTTTTAAAGAAAAATTTTGAAGGATTGTCTCCGCCAAACACTTAAAAGCCCTATAATATTGATTTTTACTCCAAAATTTGTTATCCTTCCAGTCAGCTAGCGGTTTGGTAAGAATATTATAGAAGGAGGCAAGAAATGTACCTTAAAAAAATGATGTTAGTAGGAATAGCAGTTGCTTTGATGGCAACTCTTACGGCTAGTCCTATTAACGCAAGAGAACGGGAAGACGCTGGGGTGATAAAAAAGGAAAGTGATACATCATGGGATATAACCTTTGAGTGTAGACATTTCATTGGCGCCTATCACTATACAATGCATCAGGTGGCTAATGAAGGAAACGTAATCACCTTTAAAAGCCGCCTTAAGGGATGGTCAGAAGAACACGATATTTGCCAAGAGCAACTCGTAAGTGAGGCAAAGTTTAGCCAAAACTCTCATATTCTTTACTTCAAAGACACTGGCGAAACAAAACTCCAAAGGTCATCCTATAAAGGTAAAGGTTCGTCTCATGGTCAGCACCAATCTTACAAGTTCCAGCTCGCCATCGTTCACGGTGAACTTAAAATGATCCATTTTTGGGTTGATGGTAAAATGGTCTTCTGACACCAGTAGGCTAACTTTAGAAGGAGAAAAAAATGATGCTTGCGTCAGCTATTCTCTTGCTTGTTGGAACCCTACTTCTAGCATATGGCACTGGTGAAATTCTGTCATTTCACTTCAACCTCAAGCCGGTTGATTTAGAAAGTGTAAGACTTTCAAGTGCCTCTATAACCCTTGGCTTATTTCTTTGGTGGGTTGCTCTGTGTAACTCTATATCCCAAAGGAGGGACTAAAGCAAATAGGTCGGGGTCAGACCCCTTGAATACACAACTCTTGGGGTCTTTTTTTTGTTTCAGTTTAATTGAGCTGAATAACCCTTTTTGATATAATTTAATCTAGCGCCTGCGTAGCTCAATGGATAGAGCATCTGTCTTCGGAACAGAGGGTTGGGGGTTCGAATCCTCCCGCAGGCACTTGGGTGACTAGCTCAATTGGCAGAGCAGACGGCTCTTAACCGTCAGGTTCTGGGTTCGATCCCCAGGTCACCCACTTTTTCGAGATCGGACCCATCAGGAGGTTCTAAACATCCTGGCTCGCTTTCGTCTCCTAATTTCAAATCCCATAAAATAAGGGTTGACAAAGTCCCCTTACTTATGACACGATTATTTTAATGTTAGGCTTGCCAATAAGGAAGCTTGCTTTGTTGTTAATTTTTTTCATTGTCACGCCGACAACCTTGGTCGTCAGTTTCTTCACTTTGATAAAAGTTACCCAGACTAAAGAAATATCTGCTTTAGCCAAAGAGTCTGTCAGCCAGCTTGCTTCGCAACCTCCTTCACGATTTTACGCTGCCTTACCTGAGGTTTTAGGAGAAATGACGACTGCTATTGAAACCGGTGATGCCCGTCCCGTAATCATTGAAAAGTATCTTGAAAAACATAACTCACCGCTTTTGCCTTATGCTGATGAACTTTTGGCAGTCTCAGAAAAATATGATGTTGATTATCGTCTGATTGTTGCCATCGCTCAATGTGAATCAAACCTTTGTAAAAAATCTCCCGAAGGCTCCTTTAATTGCTGGGGTTTTGAGAATGGGGCGACAAAATTTCTCTCTTGGGAACAGGCGCTTGATCAGGTAGCAAAAACACTGCGAGAGGACTATCTCGATGAAGGGCTAGAAACACCAGAAGAAATTATGGTCAAATACGCTCCACCCTCAGTAGAAAAAGGCGGTCCTTGGGCTAAATGTGTCATACAATTTATTGATGAGCTTGAATATGGCGAGGTTGAGTAAACCAGTTGTTGATTACGACGACCCCACCTTTGACTACAAACGATATTGGCAAGAGCGACAATACGAGCATCAAGCAGAAGAGCTAGTCCTCAAAAAATTTTTTAAGCTAATTCCTGAGAAAAAATCGTTGGTTGACATAGGTGGGGGATTTGGCAGACTGGTGCCTCTCTATGCCCCCATCTTTGAAAAAACCATTCTTGTTGACCCTTCAAAAAGACTACTTGAGGCTGCCGAAAAATTAGAAAAAAAATATCAAAACTTTGAAGCCATAAAGGGAACAGCGAGTAAACTACCACTAAAAGAAAAAGCTTATGACATTGTTCTTATGGTGAGAGCCATTCACCATCTGGCTTCCCCAGATGATGCTTTTCGAGAAATCAACCGCATTCTCAAACCCAATGGCTATTTTATTCTTGAATTTGCCAATAAACTCCATTTTAAAGCCATTTTAAAAGCTCTTTTTACTCTCAATTTCTATTATTTTACTGACCATACGCCAATAGAAAAAAGTGATGAAGTAATTTTCTACAACCTCCATCCCACGCTTATCGTCAGCTTGTTGAGAAAAAACGGTTTTAAGATAATTAAAGCTGTTTCTGTTTCCAACTTTCGAGCGACTTTTCTCAAAAAGATATTGCCTTTAAAAATCCTGCTTTTTTTAGAAAATTTAGCCCAAAAAATCTATCCTGCTTACATTTCCGGTCCTTCTGTCTTTATCCTTGCCCAGAAAACTTGATTTAGCCTATAGGTTCTGCTAAACTTTCTTCACAATCAAGATTGGTCGCAACTTGAAAAAAGAAAAATGGGAGAAAGAAATGTGGAGTAAGTGTGATCAGAAGTTTATTGAGTTTTGGCGAATGATATTAGCTTTACTTCCTGTATTGGGCGTTGCGTTAGCGCTCATCATGATCTTATTGGGAGTGAGCCGAATTGGCTTTCTGATCTGGAATGACATTTTCTCAATCGAACCCCACTATGCTGACTGGGAGTGTCTACTCGGTCTCGCTTCAATAGGTATTGGGGTAGTTTTGGGATTGTGCTCCAGAACCAGAAAATGAGACGCCACTATTGCGACTACCCCTGGTTAAAATGATGGGTGATAATCTCATCAGCTCGCACGAGAACCAGGGGTTTTACATTGAAAAATTCTCCAATTTAGCTATACTTTACCGGATCGTCAATATCTACCGTTCCCGGAACGGAATGAAATTGTTTTGGGTGATTTATAAACTTGACAATCTTATAGGTTTGTGATATACTACGCATCAGATCCTGAGGTGTCCGCCCACGGCGGATACTTTAGGATTTTTTTATGGGATGGAATTACCATCCCAAAATATAACATGAAAAAGCAAATCTTAGCTATTTCAATTGCCATTATGGCAATTCTTTTTCTTTACCGACCCGTTCAAGCTCAGGAAAAAATAGCGGGTGCTTCTGCTATGCTTGAAAAACCTGAGTCTGAAGTTGATAAGCGGGTTATCAAGCTGGAAAAATTCTTGGAGAGCTATGATTCTCCTTTAGCTGAATACGCCGAGGTTTTAGTGAAAACGGCTGATAAATATGGCTTGGATTGGAGGTTAGTGCCAGCTATTACCGGAGTTGAATCTACTTTTGGTAAGCAAATTCCGGCTGGTTCTTACAACGCCTATGGTTGGGCTAACGGCGCTTTCTACTTTGAGTCTTGGGAACAATCAATTGATTTGGTTTCTCAAGCTCTTAAAGAGAAATATATTGACCGTGGTTTAGACACCCCCTACAAAATGGGTCCTGTTTACGCTCCGCCCTCAAAAACTTGGGCTTATAAAGTTGACAATTTCATAAACAAGCTTGAATGCTTTGGTGAGCTTGAATGTCTTTCTCTTACCTTCACTATTTAACCATATTTTGATAAAATAGGGTGGTTGGGCGGGTGGTGAAATTGGTAAACACGCATGGTTTAGGACCATGTGCCGTAAGGCTTGGAGGTTCGAGTCCTCTCCCGCCCACACAAACCTTGACAATCCTCTCTGAATGCGATATCCTACATCTGTTTGAAAAATAAAAGAGTTTAAAGCTCTAATAACGCCTTGCCTGTTTAGCAGCCTCAGGGTAGGGGAATGGTTCCGCTTTGACGGACTCTTACTTGCGACGCTTAACAGGATTTACAACCGGCCAAGAGTAAGGTCGGTTTTTTAATTAAAATATGATAAACTTAGAAAAATGAGGGCAGGAATTAATAAAATAATTAACTTCATTAAGAAATACAAAATTCATTTTTCTATTGGTGTTGCCGTTTTTATTATCCTTCTGGCTGTTCTTCCCCAGAGAATCAGGAAGATTGTTGCCGGTCCTCAAGCAGAATATGAAACCACCCAAGTAGAGAAGGCAGACATTATTCAAGCTGTTTCCGCCTCTGGAGATGTTGCTTCTCAAGAACAAGTAACTCTTAAATTTGTTGCTTCGGGTCTAATGGTTTGGCTAGGAGTTAAAGAAGGTGACCAGGTTCAAAAATGGCAAGCGATTGCTTCTCTTGATAAACGCCAACTGGAAATGACCCTAAAAAAAGAATTGAATGACTATATGAACGAACGCTGGGATTTTGAACAGTCTCATGAAGACTACAGTACCAGTGGCAAAACTCCAGAACAATGGTTGGTCACCAATGAAATTAAAAGAATTCTGGAAAAGGTCCAGTTTGACCTTAATAATACGGTGATTGATGTGGAAATCGCTGACTTGGCTAAAAAATTAGCCACTCTTTCGAGTCCGATTGAGGGGATTGTTACTGACATTGAGCCTGAAGTAGCTGGTCTTAATGTTTCCCCAACCACTGCTTACTTCACTATTGCCAACCCTGGTTTAATGAAATTCGTGGCTGATATTGATGAAGCCGATATTGCCAAAGTGGCTCTGGGCCAAAAAGTCTTAGTCACGCTAGATGCCTATCTAGATGAAGAATTTGAAGGTGAAATCACCAATATTGCTTTTGCCGCCATCACCACTGGTGGGGGAGGCACCGCTTTTCAAGTAGAGATAACCTTACCCGAAAATTTAGAAACAAAATTTAAAGTAGGCATGAACGGTGATGTGGAAATTATTACGGCAGAAAAAACTGAGGTGATTTCGATTCCCACCGATGCCCTTAAAACAAGAGACGGCGTCGCTTATGTCCAAATTATTGAAGGGCGTTCTCTTAAAGAAGTTGAAGTTGAAACCGGCCTTGAATCAGACACTCAAATAGAAATCATTTCTGGATTGAACGAGGGTCAATTAGTCGTCACCGGCAAAAAGAAGTAATCATTACCCATGGAGCCTCTTCTTAAATTAGTCAACGTCTCCAAAACTTATCGACCTGATGACCATCCAATCCACGCGGTTAAAAACGCCAGTTTAACCATAAAAAAAGGTGAATTTGTGGCGATAATGGGCCCATCTGGGTCAGGCAAGTCAACTTTAATGCATCTGGCTGGCTGTCTTGACGTGCCTACTTCCGGTAGAGTATTTCTTGAAGGAAAAGATATTTCCAAACTTTCTGAAGGAGAACTGGCTAAAATAAGGAGTGAAAAAATTGGCTTTGTTTTCCAAACCTTTAATCTTATTCCCCGAACCACGGCTTTAGATAACGTTGCCTTGCCTTTAATTTACACCGGCATCAACTTAAGAAAAAGAAAACAACTTGGCCGACAGATGCTAAAAGAGGTTGACCTTGAAGAAAGAGCCGACCATTTTCCTAACCAACTTTCTGGAGGAGAACAGCAAAGAGTTGCCATTGCCCGAGCCCTGATTAATCAGCCCTTAATTATTTTTGCTGACGAACCTACCGGCAACTTAGACACTAAATCAGGTAAAGAAATCATGGAAATCTTTGAAAAACTAAACAAACAAGGTAAAACCCTGATTGTGGTCACCCACGAAGCCCATATCGCTAAATACGCTGAAAGAATCGTTAAAATCGTTGATGGAGAAATCGTTTAATGGATTTTGCCGAAGTTATTAAAGTCGCTCTTGAAGCCTTAAGAGCCAATAAAACCCGCTCGGGTTTAACCATGTTAGGGATTGTCATTGGCGTCACTTCTGTAATTCTTCTTGTTTCAATTGGCAGTGGTTTAAAGACCTATATTACCGAACAATTGGAAAGTTTGGGAGCAGATTCAATTTATGTTTTTCCAGGCGAACTCGGCATTGGCGGAGGAGAAGAAAGTGGTGGCATTCCTGGCGCGGGCGTGGCCAATTCTAAATTCACTTTTAATCATCTTAAACAAATTGAAAGAGAGGCCAAAACCGTTAAAGCGGTCATGGCCTACATTGAAAATAATGGTGCTATGAGATACAAGGGAAAAAGCCACATAACTCAGGTTGTTGGTGTGGGAGTTGATTATCCAGAGATTAGAAGTCAAAAAGTGGTTGAGGGCAGTTTTTTTTCTTCTTCCCAATACAATTCGGGTAAAAAAGTGGCCGTTTTAGGCCAAACCGTGGTTGACGAGCTTTTTGGCGAGGAAAATCCTATCGGTAAAAAATTTACCATCTCCGATCAACGCTACACTATCCTCGGCATCCTTGAAGAAAAAGGGGGCTTTGCCGGAGTTGATATCGACGACCAGGTTTTTATCCCGGCGACCACGGCGATGAGTCAATTTGATATGGAAAACATCATGTCATTCCTTGTTCAGTCCCAAGATTCTGATTCCATTCCAGAAACAATTGAAGAGGTGGAAGCGATTCTCCTTAAAAGTCTTGATGAGGACGAATTTTCTGTCTTAGACACCGAAAGCATTTTGAGTATTATCTCGAGTATTTTGGGTGTGCTCACGGCAGCACTGGGAGGAATTGCCGCTATCTCCTTAATTGTCGGGGGTATTGGTATTATGAATATCATGCTTGTCTCGGTAACCGAGAGGACCAGGGAAATCGGTTTAAGAAAAGCCATTGGCGCTACCCCTAATAATATTCTTGTTCAATTTATCATTGAGGCAGTTGTTCTCTCCTTTGTGGGCGGCACTATCGGCATTCTTTTGGGGATTGGCGGAGCCATTTTAATTGGTCGCTTTTTCACTACTACAGTCACCCCTTGGTCAATCGCCCTTGCCTTTGGCGTCTCTAGTTTAATCGGCGTTATCTTTGGCGTGGCTCCGGCCTACAAAGCTTCAAAACTCAACCCCATTGACGCTTTAAGATATGAATAAAAAGCAAACTCTTTATCAAGGAAAAAAAAGGAAAACCCCTTCTCTTAAATTCTCTCAAAGGAGTCCTCTCTCTCGGGCGGCTAATGACCTTCTCTCTACTTACGAAAAGCAATATGAAAAAGCAAGCATTAGTTCAACTCAGCCAAGAATCAGAGTGGGACAGGTCCTCGGCTCGGTAGCTTTTACATACGAGAAAATCAGGAATGTTTTTGATTATAAAGGAGAACACCTGCTTCGACGAAACGCTATCCAGCGGATTTTAAGAAGACTGATTTGGGAAAGAGGTAACACTGACCCTCCAGCATTAGCTAATTCTTTAACTCGCGAGTTGATTTGGGCTCGCTATTTTGAAAACGAAACTATTCCTCAAAATAAAGTCGATGAGATTGCCAAGATTATTGCAAAATATTTAGAGCTTTTAAATCTAGTCACCAAAAAGGAGAAAAGGAACAAGAAAAATAACGACTGGCGAGATTGGGTTCTTGGAATTGCCTCTTGCGAAATAGAGGAGTGTCTCGTTCCTGAACTTTTTACGATTGAAGCTTATTCCCAGGCGATGTTCTTTTGGTTTAAAGAGAATTTTGATTGGCAAGACGAAGATGTCCGCCCCAGAGAAAAAGATATCCAAATTTATATTGCCATTCATCGAAGTCTACCTAAATCTGATGAAGCAAGAATTCATTATCATCTCCTTAAAGTCTATTTTCCAAATTGGGAAATAGCCGATGAGGTAACGATTGAAAAAGTCAAGAAAAATATTTTTGAGATTCGTCAGGAAATTGATGGGCAACTCAATCATCCTCTCCAACTCCGCCTTTATCGCTTCGTTCAGAGGCACGCCGCTCCTTTCCAAATTCTTCAAGAGGTAATTGAGGAAAATCCTCGGGAATCAAGAAAAATATTAGCAAACCCAGAAAAGCTTGAAAAAAAGGTGAGAGAGATTTGTGAACGCCGTTATTCCCAAATCAGAGAAAAAGTCAACCGAGGCATTATCAGAAGTATCATCTATATTTTTGTCACTAAAGTGCTTTTGGCTTTTATTCTTGAAATTCCTTTTGAAATTTTTGTTCTTAAAAAGATTAATCTCCTTCCCATTGCCATCAATGCCTTCATCCCCCCAGCTTTGATGTTTTTTGTTGGCTTAAGCATCAGAAGACCCGATGAAGCCAACACGGAGAGGGTGATAGAAAGAATAAAAAGTTTTGTTTACCTAAAAGAAGGCGAGGAAAAAATTAGCTTTTCTTTAGTTCAAACTAAGAGAAAGGGATTAATCAGTAATTTTTTCCCGGCAGTTTATGGGGCTTTATTTATTCTCACCTTCGGAGGGATTACCTATCTCCTGGTGAGGCTCAATTTTAATCCGGTCAGCGCCCTTATCTTCTTTGTTTTCCTTTCTTTAGTTTTACTCTTTGGTTTTAGAGTTCGCTTTACCGCTTCAGAAGTAATGGTGACTGGCGAGAAAGAAAGCTTTTTCCCTCATCTTTTCACCAACATCACCTTGCCCTTACTAAATTTGGGTTCTTGGCTTTCTCGGGGACTGGCTCAATTGAACATTTTAATGGTTTTGATGGACTTTTTCATTGAAGCTCCGCTTAAAAGTATTATCGAAGTGGTGGAAGAATGGACTTCTTTTATCCGAGAGAGAAAAGAAGAGGTGGTTGAAGTCCCTGGTCCCTAATTACCCTGGTGAATTGACGTCACCAGCCGCGAGTAGTATAAAATAAGTGATGGATTGGAAGCACGGTCTGGCTAAATTAACCTCAATTCTTTTAATCGGAATGGGACTTTGGCAAGTTTTTTATTCAACCGGCTTGCTTCTTTTTGTTTACCCCTCACTTAAATTTGGTGGAGGAGATTCAAGTTATCTCCTCTATGTAGGTTTGATTGAAAAAGCAATTGTTAATTATCTTGCCATGATTATTAGCGGCGTTTATGGCGTTACTCTTCTTTTTAAGCCAAAAGAAAAGTTGACCTACTTCCAAATTGCTGGCGGCTTAGTCATTTTTGGTTTCACTGTCTTTTTTGTGACCAGAACCCCTGTTACGACTGACCCTTTTATTGAACTGTTTATTAAATTTATTGGCAGATGAAAGTCTTGTTTCTCGGCACTTCTGCAGGTTGGCCTTTGCCCCGACTAGGTTGTGATTGTCATATTTGTCAGTCAAAAGACCCGCGCGACAAAAGGCTTCGGCCAGCGGTCTTGGTCAATGACTCAATTCTCATTGATGCCCCTCCTGATATCTATCATCAGTTGATAAAATTAAAAATTGACACCACTAAAATCAGCGCCTTATTAATTACCCACGCCCATCCTGACCATATTAACGGCTTCTATGACTTGACTCATCTCTACAATCGCCAATTTAAAGAACCCAAATTAATCATCACTCTTGATGTCTTAAATGGCTTACGCCGATTTCACTCTCTTCCTCTAAAGCCATTTAAAGCCGAGGTGGTGCGACCAAAAACAGTGATTGAGCATGAAAATATTAAAATTTCCTTTTTTCCTGTTGAACACAGTCGGATTCCCACCTATGGCATTAAAATGAAGGCAGATAGGATTTTTGTCTATTTGCCTGACTTAGTTAGGCTGCCCAAATCAGAAAGAAAGCCAGTTCGCGATGTTCATCTTTTAGTACTTGATGGTTCTTCTTTGAGCAAAAAAGGTCAGACCCGAATTCACCAATCAATTGAGGAGGGGATTAAACTGGCTAAAGAACTCAAGCCAAAGCTCTGTTATTTCACCCATATTGGTCATATTACGGGCACCCAGAAAAAATTAGAGGCTTTTGTCCAAAAAGAAGGCGGCAGAAATTTCCATATTGCCTATGATGGATTGGAACTTGAAATATGATTAGTCTGATTGTTACACTTATCTTATGAAACATCTGCCTTATGTTTTTTTACTAAGCTTGTTTCTCATCGTCTATCTCTTCTTGCCCCCGATATCTTTTTCCCAAGACGAAACTCCAGAATTTGATTTCAGTCGGGCTTACCAAGATTATCTCTATACCTACAGTACCTATCGAGAAGCTCACGACAATTACATCGTTGCCAGAGAGCAATATCTTAATTATAAAACCCTGACCGCCAAGACCATTGCTATGGAACAGACTCTTGACATGCTTCAAAAAAGAGACGAAACCATCCGCACTTACCTAACGGCTCTACGAATGAAAATGGCGGAGACAACGGGAATTGCCGACTACAAACAAAATACTATTTATCTTAAGCTCGATTCAGAAGTAGGTTGGTATATTGAACACCGAGACAAGCTCTCAAGCGCGGCTACGCTTGAGGATTTGCTGGTGAACTCTGAAGAAGCCGAAGATCGTTTTGGCAAATCCCAACTTTTAGCCTACCAGGCTTTGGGAGTCATTCTTGAAGGCAAGGAAAATGACCTAATAAATCAAATGGATGAGCAGATTGAGGCGCTTAAAGAAAAAACGAGTGAGATTCGTGAAAAAGGAGATAAAGATACAACTACCGCTGAGCGCTGGTTACTTGAGGCAGAAAATAAGCTAACTCGAGGTCAGGAAAAAATTGACCAAGCCATCAATCTTTTAGATGAAATGAAACCCCAAGATCGCAACAAAGCCAAAATTTACACCAGATCGCAAGAGCTTTTTCAGGAATCGCACCTTTATCTAAAAGAG
>Ga0111213_104_pt1 | contig 12176 bp, 10 predicted proteins | sample DeeMarSWOR152_54_FD_80362 | JGI IMG/M metagenome (GOLD analysis project Ga0111213, IMG submission 80362) | Microgenomates bacterium DG_75 | reverse complement strand
GGAAAAATTGTATAAATCGTTGAGAAGATAGAGCTTTAAGAGTTTAAAAGTTTAATATGCTTATCATTCATGGAGATAACCAAGTAGAGAGTCGGCAATTTCTTGTTAGCCAAATTGAACAAGCTAGGGCAAAAGGCAAAGAAATTGTCCGACTTGAAGGCAAGGATGTTGATTTGGAACGTCTCCGACAAGCTTTAGAAAACAAATCTCTTTTTGGGGGAGAAAAGTTGGTTGTCGTTGAAAACTTATTGGTTAATCTACCTTCTAAGTCAATTTCAAAGTATTTGTCTGATAGACAACCTAAGAATTTAATTATCTGGGAAGGAAAAGAAATTAGTCAGTCTAAGTTTAAGGGATTAAAATTTAAAGAAAAATTTTTTAAATTACCGCCAATCATTTTCAAATTTCTTGACGCCGTCTTGCCAGGAAATAGTCGCTATTCATTGAAATTATTAAAACAAACCGTCAATCAATCTTCAGCGGAAAATGTTTTTTATATGCTTTCCAGACAAATTCGCTATTTAATCATTGCCAATCAACTGGGAAAAAAGGGCTTAAAAGGTCTCCACCCCTTTCAACAACAAAAAATCGCTCTTCAAGCAAAAAAATTCAACCTCAGCCAGTTACTGACGATTCACCGCAAGCTCCTCTACATTGATTGGCAACAAAAAACTGGCCAAGCCCCAATGGACCTGGCTGGTCAGCTTGACCTTTTAGTAGCTTCTCTTTAGAATGAAAACAGAATGAAATTTGAATCTAAAATCTTCAAAGATTATGACATCCGTGGTCACTTTCCAGAAGAGATTAACCCTCAAACTTTTAAAATAATTGCTCAAGAACTCTTTCTTTTTTTTAAACCCAAAATAGTGGCTATTGGACGGGACATGCGCCCTTCAGGAGAAGAATTATCCTTGGCAATGATGGATGGCTTTTTAAGAATGGGTGCTGATGTGGTTGACCTTGGTTTGATTACCACAGATATGATTTACTTTGCTGGGGGCAAATATAACTATGACCTGAATATAGTTATCACCGGTTCACATGCTGAGAAAGAAAATGGTTTTAAAATTTGTAAAAAAGGGGCGATTGCTATCAGTGGCGAGACTGGTCTTTATCAAGTCAGAGACAGGTTGTTGAAAAGAAAAAAATTTCCAACAATAAAAACTAGTGGAGAAATCACTAACCAGGATATTCTTGATGATTGGCTTAAGCACTCTCTCACATTTATTGAATTAAAAAAAATTAAACCTTTTAAAATTGTGATAGATACAGGTAATGGCATGGGTGGTTTGGTTATACCAAGAATTATCAAAGCCATGCCTGGAAAATTTATCTGCCTTTATCCTGAAATTGACGGGACTTTTCCCAACCACTTTCCCAATCCTTTGATAGAAAAGAATTTAAGCGATATCAAAAAGAAAATCAAGGAAGTTAAAGCGGAATTTGGCATTGCTTTTGATGCTGATGGCGACCGGGCTTTTTTTATTGATGAGAAAGGAAAAACCGTCAGCGGCAGTGCCTTAACCGCCATTATTGCCAAATCAATCTTAAAACGATATCCTAAAGAAACAATTCTCTACAATGCCATTTGTAGTCAAGCAGTACCTGAGATTATTAAAGAACATGGAGGTAAGCCAGTAAGAGTGAGAGTGGGTCATTCACCGATTAAACAAAAGATGAGAGAGCTTAACGCGATTTTTGCTGGAGAACATTCTGGACATTTTTATTTTCGGGATAATTATTATGCTGATAGCGGTTTAATTGCTGTTTTAGAGGCGATTGAACTCTTTTCAGAAGACGGCAGAAAACTCTCCCAAATTGTGGCCGATGTAGAAAAATATGCTGCCAGTGGCGAAATTAATTTTAAAGTGCCAGATAGAGAAAAAATCATTAAACAAATTGAAGAAAAATATAAAAACAAGGCGAAAATTGACAAATTGGACGGCATCACCGTTGAATTTAAGGATTATTGGTTTAATATTCGTCCCTCCCACACCGAACTTTTAATCAGACTCAATCTTGAGGCCAATAATCAAAAACTAATGAAGAAGAAACTAAAAAATGTTATAAATGAAATAGAAAACTTAGGCGGTAATAAAACCTGATGAAAAAAGACAAATCATCATTTTCAATAAAACCTCATTATCAAAAAATAAACAAACCCTGGGGGTATGAGATTATCCTCACGCCAGAGAATTCACCGGTGACCGGTAAAATTCTTCATCTTGATGACAATAAGAGATTCAGTCTCCAATATCATGACATAAAAATTGAAACCTTAACTTTATTTTCCGGTGAAGCCTACATCATCCTAGAAAATGAAAAAGGTAAAATGGAAAAAATCAAAATGGAGAAAAATAAGGGATATCACGTTAGACCATTTCAAAAACACCGTTGCCAGGGCATAAAAGATTGTTTGATTTTTGAAGCGTCAACCAGAGAAGAAGGCGAAACAGTCAGACTAGAAGATGATTATGGACGGGGAACAGAGACAGAGGCGAAACGAATGCAAAGGGGAAAAGGTAAAGTTTATATGGGGTAGGAATTAAGGTTTAAAAGGTTTAAGGGTTTAAAAAACTGCCCATGAAAAAGAAAGATGAACAAATAGTTTGGTTCAATGAAGTTGATAAAGACGACATTAGTATAGTTGGTGGAAAAGGAGCTAATCTCGGCGAAATGGCTTCGATTAAACTGCCTGTTCCCAATGGCTTCATTGTTACTGCCAGTGCCTATTTTCAATTTTTAAAAGAGAATGATTTAGTTGATGTTATTAAGAAAGAAACAAAAGAAATCAATTTAGAAGACCCAGAAACAATTAATCGGGCTTCAAAAAGAATCAAACAGGCGATTGAAAAAGGAAAAATTTCCAAAGAACTGGCAAAAAAAATTATCTTTTCTTATGACAAATTGGGTGGGCTAATGAGACATGCCTATGTAGCGATTCGCTCTTCTGCTACCGCAGAAGATTTACCCACGGCTTCCTTTGCTGGTCAACAGGAAACTTATCTCAATGTCAAGGGGGAGAGTAATGTTGTTAATCGCGTCAGGGATTGTTGGGCTTCCTTATTTGAGCCGCGGGCAATTTTCTATCGGCAAACAAATAAGTTTGACCATCTGAAAGTGGGGATAGCGGTGATTGTTCAAGAAATGATTGGCGCTAACATTTCCGGAGTAATGTTTACCATCGACCCAGTCACTCATGAAAAAAACCGGATTGTCATTGAAGCCGTTTATGGATTAGGTGAACTCATTGTCCAAGGAAAAGTGATTCCTGATCGTTATGTTGTTGATAGAAGAAGTTTAGATGTTGTCTCTCGTCATATCGCCAAACAAATGGTTCAATTGATAAAAGTGGGTAGTTTAACCAAGCGAACTACTGTTCCCAAGAAAATTCAAACTAAAAGAAAGCTGACGGATAAGCAGATTGTTGAACTAGCCAAACTAGGTAAAAAAATTCATCAACATTATTTTTTTCCTCAAGATATTGAATGGGTGTTGTTAAAGAATAAAATTTTTATTGTTCAGACTCGACCAGTAACCACTTTACAAGATGCTAAAAAAGAGAAAAAGAAAAAACCTGAAGAAATTAAAAGAAAACCGATTTTAAAAGGAATATCCGCCAGTCCAGGAATGGCTTCTGGACCAGTTCAAATCGTTAAATCGGCAAAAGAGATAAGCAAGGTAGATACAGGCGAGGTATTAGTTACTTCAATGACCACCCCAGATTTTGTTCCGGCAATGAAAAAAGCAGTGGCGATTGTAACTGATAAGGGCGGGCAAACTTCTCATGCGGCGATTGTTAGTCGGGAATTAGGCATTCCCTGTGTCGTGGGCAGCCAAAAGGCAACGAAAAATCTCAAGAATAGACAATTAATTACTGTTAATGGCAGTAAAGGAGAAATTTATCAAGGTGATATGTTGAAGGGAGAGCAAAAATATCTTAGTTACAAAGATAGAGCTGTCGAGCGGAAGATTGATGACGCTCACCTCACTACCGCCACCAAAATCTACGTTAATTTAGCTGAACCTCAACTAGCAGAGGAAGTTGCTTCGCGAAATGTTGATGGCGTTGGTCTACTAAGAGCAGAATTTATGATAGCAGAAATTGGTACCCATCCCAAGAAAATGATTAGAGACAAAAAGAAAAAGGATTTTATCAACCAGCTTGCTGAAGGGATGAAACAATTTTGCCAGTCATTTAACCCCCGACCGGTTGTTTATCGCGCGACTGACTTTAAAACCAATGAATACCGCAACCTTACCGGAGGAAAATCATATGAGCCAGAAGAAGAAAACCCACTCTTAGGTTATCGGGGAGCTTTACGCTATATTACTGATGAAGCGGTCTTTGAAATGGAACTGGCGGCAATTAAAAAAGTCAGAAACAAGCTTAAATTAAAAAATCTTTGGTTGATGATTCCCTTTGTTCGGACTCCAGATGAATTTCAAAAGGTGAAAAAAATTATGGTTGCCAACGGTTTAAATAGAGGACCTAGTTTCAAGCTCTGGCTGATGGTGGAAGTACCTTCAAACGTCATTCTCCTGGAAGATTTTATTAAAATAGGTCTTGATGGCGTTTCGATTGGTTCTAATGACTTAACCATGCTTCTCTTAGGAGTTGATAGGGACAACGCAGAATTAGCCCAGCTTTTTAATGAGCAAGACCCAACCGTAGCCTGGGCGTTGGAAAGAGTGATTAAAACTTGTCAAAAACATCAAGTTACCTCCTCTATTTGTGGGCAGGCACCATCTGTTTATCCTGATTTAGTTGAAAATCTTGTAAAATGGGGGGTAACGAGTATTTCTGTTAATCCAGATGCGATTGAAAGAACAAGGGAGTTGGTTTATGAGGTTGAGAAGAAAGTAGCCAAAAAATAGGAGGTTCAAAAGTTTAATGGCTAAGATTAAATCTATCAAAGCAAGAGAGATTCTTGATTCAAGAGGCAACCCAACCGTGGAAACGACGGTGGTTTTAGATGATAATTCTCAAGCGGAAACCTCGGTTCCCTCAGGCGCCTCTTTAGGTAAATATGAGGCAGTTGAATTAAGAGATAGAGACCCGAAGAGATATAAGGGCATGGGTGTTCTCAAGGCGGTTGATAATGTCAACAATATCATTGCCCCTAAGATTGTGGGGATGGATGCCAATAATCAAGTGGCAATAGACAAAACTTTGATTGAGCTCGATGGCACTGCCAATAAAGTAAAGCTTGGGGCTAATGCCATTCTGAGTGTTTCTCAAGCGGTCGTTGAAGCGGCAGCAGTGAGTAATAAAGTGCCTTCATATAAGTATGTTGCTTCTCTTTATGGGTTTGAATTAACTGAAAAAATGCCTGTTCCCACTTTCAATTTAATCAACGGGGGAAAACATGGAGCGGGCAATTTGGAGTTTCAAGAATTCCATATTATTCCGTCAGGAAGAAAAGCATATAATGAAGTTTTGAGAATGGCTGAGGAAATCTACCAAACTCTAGAAGAGGTTCTTATTAAACACGGCGCAATTCATAGTGTTGGCGATGAAGGCGGTTACGCCCCTGATTTATTTACCAATGCCGATGCTCTAGAGCTCTTAACCAGAGCCATCAACGAGGCAGACTATATTTTCAACAAAGATGTTTTTCTTGGGCTTGATGTTGCCGCCAGTTTTTTTTACAAGGAAGGTAAATATTTGATTAAAGACAGAACCATGCCCATGGAAACAGATGAGCTGATAACATTCTACAAAGAGCTAAATAAACAATATCCCTTGTTTTTATTAGAAGATGGTTTTCATGAAGATGATTGGAAAGGCTGGACAGCAATCACTAAAGAATTGTCTGACACGATTATAGTTGGGGATGATTTGCTGGCTACCAATAAATATCGTATTGAACAAGCGATTAAGAAGAAAGCTTGTAATGCTGTTCTCGTCAAGCCTAATCAAATTGGCACGATTTCTGAAACAGCCTACGTTGTTTTAAGAGCCCGAGAGGCTGGTTGGAAAATCATTGTCTCCCATCGTAGTGGCGAAACTAATGAAGATTTTATTGCTGATTTTGCCGTGGGGGTTAATGCTGACTACACCAAGTTCGGAGCGCCGGCGCGAGGTGAACGAGTGGCTAAATATAATCGTCTTTTGGCAATTGAAGAAGAACTTAGTAAGAAAAAAGATAAATAAATATCCTTTATCCAATCAGCTAATAGTTAGTTTATTATTAGTTGATTATTTGATTAGATGATTAGTTAATTAAACAAAATGGAAATACCCAAACCGATTGTCCTTATCATTATGGACGGATGGGGTATTACCTCTGAAACTCGGGGTAATGCCATCGCCCAAGCTAAAACCCCTAACATTGATAGATTTTGGGCGGTTTATCCCAAAACCCTTCTTTCTGCATCAGAAGAATCAGTCGGTCTGCCCAAAGGGGAAAGTGGCAATTCAGAGGCCGGCCATCTCAATATTGGCGCTGGTAAGATTGTTTTTCAAGAATTACCGGTGATTGATTTAGCTATTGCCGACGGTAGCTTTTTTACCAATCCGGCTTTTCTTGCCGCCACTAATCATGTTAAAAAGAACCAATCAAACCTCCATTTAATGGGTTTGATTGGAGCTGGTGGAGTCCATTCCAGTATTGCCCATCTTTTTGCTTTACTTCAATTAGCCAAAAATCAACGGCTTAACCAAGTCTATTTCCATCTCTTTACTGATGGCCGTGATTCTCCGCCCAGATCGGCGGTGACTTTTATCAACTTGCTTGATGTTGAGATTAAAAAAATTGGAATTGGCAAGATTGCTTCGGTTGGCGGTCGCTATTTTGGTATGGACCGAGACCATCGTTGGGAAAGAACCCAGCAGGCATATGATGCCCTGGTTCTAGGAAAGGGGGAAAAATATACTTCTGCGATTGAAGGGATTAATGCTTCTTATCAAGCCAACAAAACGGATGAATTTATTGAGCCTTTTTTAGTGAATGATGGTAGTGGGATTCATCAGATAGAAAATCATGATGCAGTTATCTTTTTTAATTTTCGGATTGACCGTCCGCGACAAATTACCAAAGCTTTCGTTTTGCCTAATTTTGAACAATTGGTGATAAAAAAAGTTGCCTTCGACCCCTATGCTGAAAAATATGGGGTGAAGCAATACCAACCGCCTCAGCCCACGACCACCACGTTTGACAGAAAAAAAATCCTTTACGACCTTCTCTTTGTCACTATGACTGAATACGAACCAGACTTACCAGTAGAAGTTGCTTTTATTCCTGAGTCAGTGAAAATGCCCTTGGGTCGGGTCCTGGCAGAAAAGGGGCTAAGACAGTTTCATATTGCCGAGACCGAAAAAGAGCGTCACGTTACTTATTATTTCAATGGTCGTCGAGAAGAGCCTTTCCCAGGAGAGGACCGGATTGAGATTCCTTCGCCTAAAGTAAAAACGTATGACCTCCAGCCAGAAATGTCAGCCTATGGAGTGACAGAAGAATTATTGAAAAGAATTAAAACTGGTATTTATGACTTTATCATCGTCAACTACGCCAATCCCGATATGGTCGGACACACTGGCGTTTTGCCAGCAGGAGTCAAGGCCTGTGAGGTGGTCGATGACTGCGTTGGTCGCGTCGTTAAGACCACCACCAATCTCAATGGGGCTTGTCTCGTTACGGCTGACCACGGTAACGTTGAGGAAATGATTAATTTAGAGACAGGTGAAATTGATACAGAACATTCAACTAATCAGGTGCCCTTTATTGTGGCAGGTAAGAAATATAACCAAGAAGGAAGAATGTTACCAAGAGGTATTCTTGCCGATATCGCCCCGACCATATTGGGGTTAATGGAAATTGAAAAACCTGGTTTAATGACAGGCAGGGATTTGTTAAAGCAGTGAGCTATGGAAGAAAAAATAATTAGCCTTAAGAAAAAGAAGCTTAAATTTGAACCAAATTTAGCTGATTATGAAAAAACCTATCGAGATTTTGATTGGAAAGAAGTAGAGAAAGAGCTTGATTGGTTTCCTAATAAAAAACTTAATGCCGCTTATAATGCCGTTGACCGTCATTTAAAGGGTCCGAGAAAAAATAAAGTCGCTCTTTATTGGCATGGGGCAAATGATGAAAAGGTAAAATATACTTTTGCTGAGTTAAGCCGGCTCTCTAACCAGTTTGGTAATGCTTTGAAGAGATTGGGAGTAAAGAAAGAGGAACGGGTCTTTTTCTTTTTGCCTCGGGTACCTGAGCTTTATTTTGGTTTTTTAGGAACTTTAAAAATTGGCGCCATTGCCGGGACTCTTTTCTCTGCCTTCGGCCACCAAGCTCTTCTAGACCGTTTGGAGAACTCAGGGGCAAAAGTGGTTGTGACTAACAAAGAGCTTTACCAGAGAGTGGTGAAAATTGAATCAAAACTACCCAATTTAAAGAAAGTCTTGCTGATAGATTCAGAAAAAAGTAAAAAGGACAAATTCAGTCTCTCCGAGTTAATCCTTAAAGCTTCAGACAAACTTAAATGTGCCCGAATGTCGCCAACTGACCCAGCTTTCATGCTTTATACCTCGGGCACAACAGGCAAGCCCAAGGGAGTGGTTCACACCCATCAGGCAATTCTTTTAGAACAGATGACGGCTAAATGGGTTTTAGACATCAGAGATAGCGACGTTTACTGGTGTACAGCAGACCCGGGGTGGGTAACCGGGATTGCTTATGAGATTCTTGGTTCTTGGTCAAATGGGGCTTCGACTTTGGTTTACGAGGGGCGTTTTAATCCCGCCCAGTGGTACCAATTAATTCAAGACTACCGAGTAACGGTTTGGTATACGGCACCCACTGCCATCCGGATGTTAGCAGCAAAAAATTCTGGATTAGTGAAAAAATATGACCTTTCTTCTTTGCGCCATTTGGCTTCAGTTGGCGAACCTTTAAATCCTGAAGCGGTTTATTGGGGATTAAAAGCTTTTGGCTTGCCTTTTCACGATAATTGGTGGCAAACAGAAACTGGCGGGATTTTGATTGCCAATTATCCATCTTTGCCGATTAAGCCTGGCTCGATGGGAAAGCCTGTACCAGGTGTTAAGGCAGATATTGTTAGTGATAAAGGCAAAAGATTAGGCATTAACAGGATTGGCAATCTCGCTATTAAGCCACCCTGGCCATCAATGATGAAAAAAGTTTGGCGGAGACCAAAGAAATATAAAAGCTACTTTGTCAATGATTGGTATATTAGTGGCGATTTAGCCTATAAGGATAAGGATGGCTATTTTTGGTTTGTCAGTCGTGATGACGACATTATTAAAACCGCTGGTGAAAGAGTCGGTCCTTTTGAGGTTGAGTCTGCCCTAGTGACTCATCCAGCCGTGGCTGAGGCTGGAGTGATTGGCAAACCTGACCCAATCCGGGGAGAGATAATCAAGGCCTTTATTAGCCTAAAACCCGGTCAGAGAGGCTCTGAGAGCCTTAAAAAGGCTATTCAGACCTTTGTGAAGCGTGAACTAGCTGGGCACGCCTACCCAAGAGAAATTGAGTTTATGGAAAAACTCCCAAAAACACGCTCAGGCAAGATTGTGCGACGCTTTCTCAAAGCTAAGGAACTAGGCTTGCCTATGGGCGATGTTTCCACTTTGGAAGAATATTGACCGTCAATTTATAATTTAGAATTACAATTGCAGAGGAGGTGAGAAAAATTAAGGAAAAAATTGCTTATTCAGATGCAAGTCAGACAGTAAGAGACGCCAGTGATGCTTTCTTTAAAGCGCTAGAAACGGGAGGGATTAAGGTCGAAGCAGGCATGAAGGATTCCAAAGGAGAAATACTTACTCAAGAACGAGTAGACAAGATTAGAAAGACTATAAATGACGCTACTTGGGCAATTATTGATGATGGCTATGAGGTCATAGAAAAGCCTTCATCTTAATTATTTTATTTGAACTAAAAGGACAAATTCTCCTTTTGGTTTCAGCTTTTCAAAATGAATGATTGAATGACTAATTTTTTCTCTTCTGATTTCTTCATGAACTTTGGTTAATTCTCGGCAAATAACGATTTCAATATCACCTAAATCATCCTTAATCTCCTTTAAACTCTTAAGCAAACGGTGAGGTGATTCGTAAAAAATAATCGTTGTTTTGGTTGGTAAAGATTTGAGAATTTTTTTCCTTTTGCCTTGTTTTTTGGGTAAATAACCAATGAAAAGAAATTTGTCTGTAGGTAACCCTGAAACAACGAGAGCAGCGAGAATGGCTGAGGCGCCGGGAATTGACTCTACCTTAATCCCTTGTTTAACACACTCTCTCACTAATTTAAATCCTGGGTCAGAAACCGTGGGAGTGCCCGCATTTGAAACTAAACCAATATTCTTACCTTCTTTTAAAAGTTTTGTTATTTGAGGAACTCTTTTTAATTCATTTTCCTCGTAATAAGAAAGAAGTTGCTTTTTGGCTATTCCTAACTTTTTCAGAAGTAGCCCCGTCTTTCTCGTATCCTCACAAGCAATAATTTCTACCTCAGACAAAACTCTCTTTGCTCTCAAGGTGATATCTTCTAAATTACCAATCGGTGTTGACACTAGGTAAAGCGTCCCCATACAATGAATAGTGTATCATGGCTAAACAATTTTTAATGGGCAATTATGTTTTGGCTCAAGCAGCAAAAGACGCCGGGGCTAAATTAATGTTTGGTTACCCGATCACTCCCGCTTCGGAAATCTTAGAAAAGTGGGCTCTTTTTTGTACTAAAAGCAAAAACCTTTCCTATTTACAAGCCGAGGATGAAATGGCGGCTGGATTTGGCACGGTTGGTGCTTGTTTGGCTGGCGTGCCCGCTTTCACGGCAACTGCCGGTCCCGGCAATGTCTTAATGCAGGATGCCTTTTCCATGGCAGAAGCTTTAAGGATGCCGACAGTGGCAATGATTATGCAAAGAGGCGGTTTATCCACTTCAACCGTGATTTATTCTCAAGAGGAAGTCAGACTAACTTGCTTTGGCGGTAATGGTGAAGGATTTAGGGTGGTCTATTCGACGGCTAACCTTCAAGAACTTTATGATTATACTCTTAAAGCTTTTCAAATTGCCTGGCAATATCGCTGGCCGACTTTTATCCTAGCTGATGGTTATCAAGCTAAGATGATGGGTAAGGTAGAAATGGGTGGTAGGGGAAGAATTAAAGCTGCACCGATCCTTAAAAAGGGTGTTAATTTGAGAAATTGCTACAATCTTGAAGAAGAAATTGGGGAAATCATTAATAATTATCGTAAGGAATACCAAAAAGTCCGAGCGGAAATTGAGGAGCATCAGTCGTATCAAATTGAGGGAGCCAAGATTGTCTTGATTGCTCATGGAATTGTTGCTGCGGCAACTAAATCAGCCGTGGAAAAGCTAAGGGAGAAAAAGATTCCTGTGGGTTTGTTTCGTCCTATTACCCTTAGACCTTTTCCTGCTCAAGCAGCAATTGCCGCTCTAAAAAAAGCCGAGAAAGTAGTTGTTTTAGAGTCAGCTGAAGGGCAATTGGCGAACTTACTCAAAGATGAAGTTTTGTTACCTTTTCCTTTGATTGAATATTACAAACCAGCAATGGGTTTTGCCCCTGAAGAAATCTATGAAGAAATCACCAAAATTTCCTAAGTGTTTTAAAGTCGAGTCCAAACCTCATAAATTTTGCCCGGGTTGTGGACATTCAATTGTTCTCAACATGCTGGGCAAAGTCATTGATGAGATGGCTATTGCTGAAAAAACAATCTTTATGGTAGATATTGGCTGTTCTCTTTTGGCTTGGGACTTTTATAACCTAGCCACTACCCAAACCCATCATGGTCGAACCGTGCCTACAGCAGTTGGTTTCAAAATGGCTGACCCAGAAAAGATAGTCATTGCCTACGTTGGCGATGGGGGAGCCTATGCCATCGGTCTCCAGCACACCCTGTCTGCCTGTTTAAGAAATAATCCGATTACCACTCTTGTTGTTAACAATACTCTTTACGCGATGACTGGCGGTCAAATGGCTCCCACTACAGTTGAAGGAGAAATTACCACCACCACTCCGAAAGGGAAAAGAAGCAAACAACTAGGCAAAGCTCTCCATGGTCCAGAAGTTCTTTCCTGGATAAAACACAAGGATGCCTACTTAGCCAGAGGTTCTTCTAATCAACCATTAATGCTTAAAGAATACTTAAAAAAAGCGATTAAAACTCAATTAAAGGGAAATTTTTCTTT
>Ga0111213_102_pt1 | contig 14394 bp, 5 predicted proteins | sample DeeMarSWOR152_54_FD_80362 | JGI IMG/M metagenome (GOLD analysis project Ga0111213, IMG submission 80362) | Microgenomates bacterium DG_75 | reverse complement strand
TGTAGACGTTTTCAAGGGCTCGATGGCGGCTTTAACACTCTACGGTTTTTTTAGAATGACTCTGGGAGAAAAGCCTCAATCACCAGTTTCTCCTCCTCTTGAGCCAGATATTTCTCATTCTGAACCTACCCCAAAGATTAAAAAAGAAACTCCACCATCAGCCGAAACCCCAGTGGTAGAAACATCAGTCAAACCTGAAACAGGCATTGAGCTTCTTGAATCTTTAGGCTTTCGAGACAAGGTTGTTTACCTTGTCTATGGGCGCCCTTATGGTTGGGGAAGTTTAGGGTTAACTCAGACACCCGAAGGAGCTTGGGCGTTTTTTCATACTCGGAAAAAAACAATCAGTCAAAAAATTGGTTTAAACGAACAAGATTTTGCTCTTAATATTATTAATCCTGCCTATTACTCCCAAGAACATGAGGCTTATCATGCTCTCAGTGATGATTATGTTAGTGAAACCTTAAGATTAGCGCCAGAAAATCAAGGTTTAGTGGCTCTTAGTTTTAATCGACTCGAATACGCTCGGAATGTTATTTCTCATCTCGAGACATTTCTATCTAAAGAACAACTCGCCCATTTAGCCCTTAGCTTTGACGCCGAACATTTTCCTTATAGTCAAGTTGATGCTCGAGCTCTCAACCGATTTGTTCCTTGGTTTGCTCAGAAACATCAAGAATGGGCAGAAGGAAAGTCAATTCCCTGTTTAGTTTTTGTTTATGTTTTTCCTGGGAGCAGAATTTTGAATATGCAGGAACTCAAGCAATATTATCTTAACAAAAATGCTTTGGTGGTGCCTATTTTTGATGGCTGGGGACTTAAGGCAGAAAAGCTAAGGTCCATGGCAGGCTATATTGGGACTTTACCCGATACTGAAGCTTCTCCCGCCCTTTTAGGAGTGATTGGAGGCTTAATTTGTTTAAATTGAATTGTAGATTAAGTTTCCCCATAAAATTAGTGAGAAGATTCCCTAATGCCAAAAACTAAATCTGTTACTTCAAAGAAAAAAGAAGCCGTTCCTAAGGCAAAAGAAAAGCCATTAACGGCTGATGAGCTGGTGGGTAAAGAAGTTCCGAGAAAGCCAAGGGAATTTGACGGAGTGGTGGATAACCGCCGCATTCCTGATGCCGGCATGCCCACTCACTTTATGGAAGGCGTTTTGGAAGTTGCCCCTGAGGGTCATGGTTATCTCCGCCCCAAATTTTCTCCTTCTGACCGAGACGTTTATATTTCTTCCTCTCAAATTCGTCGTTTTAGCCTTCGTCCCGGTGACCAAATCGGTGGTCAAGCTCGTGAACCAAAGGAAAATGAGCGCTACTACGGCTTACTCAAAGTAGAAAAGGTTAATGGCCAACCACCCGATAAGGTTGGCAGGCGACCAGTTTTTGAAAACATGACGCCTATTTATCCTGATGAACAGATTAAACTGGAAACAGGCAAAACACCTCTCGCTAACAGGGTGATTGACCTCATTTCTCCCATCGGCAAGGGGCAGCGAGGTTTAATTGTTTCCCCGCCTAAAGCAGGTAAAACCTGGCTCTTAAAAGATATCGCCAATGGGATTACCGATAACTTTAAGGATGTTCATTTGATGGCCGTTCTCGTTGGGGAGCGACCTGAAGAAGTGACTGATATTGCTCGTTCGGTTAAAGGTGAGGTGATTGCTTCTAATTTTGATGAACCGCCCGAACAACAAACAAGTATCGCTGAGGTGGCTTTAGAGCGGGCGAAAAGGCTAGTTGAGTTGGGTAAGGACGTAGTTATCCTTTTGGATTCCATTACCCGTTTAGCCCGTGCTTATAATCTCTGCATTCCTACTTCCGGGCGGACTCTGACGGGAGGCTTTGACCCCGCCGCTCTTTGGCCTCCCAAGAAGTTTTTTGGTGCGGCGCGAAATATTGAAAAAGGTGGTTCCTTAACGATTATTGGTACTTGCCTGATTGAGACTGGCTCTAAGATGGATGATTTGATTTATGAAGAGTTTAAAGGAACGGGCAACATGGAACTTCATTTGGTTCGGGCTTTAGCTGAACGCCGCGTTTTTCCGGCGATTGACATTCAACGGTCCGGTACCAGGCAAGAAGAACTTCTTTATGGTAAGACAGCTTATCCTAAAATTGTCACCATGCGGAAAATGGTTGATATGTTGGGCGCGGATGAGAGGACGGAATTGTTCTTGGAAAGATTGAACAAGACGAAGTCGAATACGGAATTCCTCAAAACCCTCAATAAAGGGTAGAAATTATTCAATATCAAATTTGATATTTGCCGATTTGGTAATTTGTTAGTTATTATCGCTTGCATAATGCAAGCGGTTGTGCTACCCTGACTTCACTTATGGGTAGACCTTCCCTAAAAGAAGATCTATGGCAGTTCTTTTGTTGCCTCGCCCGTTATTTCCGGAAAAAGGGCTTTAGAAGTTTCCATTTATTTGAGTCAACTAAGTCAAAAATTGCCGTTGTCCTTTATCGCCAAAGGGGGCGTTACAGCCGTCCCTTTGTTCACTCAGGGATGATGCTTCTGATTGTCATTGGCGTTGCCTTAGGCCCGGTTTTAATTAAAGAAAACTTTCCTGGCTTATCTGCCAGTTCTTGGCAACAAACAGAGGCGCCAGTGGTTCTTTCAGCCACCAAAGGAGAAGTCGAGACCTCTACTTTGGAATCGATTAAGCCTCGTTCGGAAACTGTTGAATACACGGTCAAAGAAGGCGACACTGTTTCTACTATCGCGGAGAGATTTGGCGTTTCCATTGATACGATTCGTTGGGAGAACAATCTCAAAACCGTTAAATCCATTAAGCCTGATGATAAATTAAGAATTTTGCCCGTCTCCGGCATTGCCCATAAAGTCCAGCATGGAGAAACAATTTATTCCATTGCCAAAAAATATCAGGTTGATGCCCAGGTGATTGTCAACTGGCCTTATAACTCTTTTGCTAATGATGAGACTTTTGCTTTAGCGGTGGGACAGCCATTGCTTGTTCCTGAAGGAATTATGCCTAAAGCAGTCCCAACAGCCCCAAGACCTTATTATGCTGAAGTGCCAGCAGCAGGGACAGTGACCGGGACGGGTCAATTTGTTTGGCCTGTTGGCGGTAACATTACCCAAAGATTTGTTTGGTATCACCCGGGGATTGATATTGCTAATAATAGTGCTCCGGGTGTTGTGGCTGCTGACGCGGGAACGGTGGTCATGGCGGGTTGGCCTGCTCCTTGGTCTTATGGTAATCGGGTTCTGATTGACCACGGCAATGGCTTTAGCACTCTCTATGCTCATTTGTCAGCCATTTATGTTTCTCCGGGACAAACAGTTAGTCGGGGACAGTCAGTTGGCAAGATGGGCTCCACTGGTAGAAGTACTGGCATTCATTTACACTTCGAGATTAGGAAAGGAGGAGCGGCGGTTAATCCTCTAAGTTATCTGAAGTAATCTATTCAAAGAAAAATATTCGAGGCTGCTAACGGCAGCCTTTTTTAGTGGACCGTGCGGGAGTCGAACCCGCGACCTCACGCATGCCATGCGTACGCTCTAACCAGCTGAGCTAACGGCCCTTGGTGAATCACGTCAGAGGGTGGACCTGGAGGGAATTGAACCCTCGACCTCCGCAATGCGAATGCGACGCTCTAGCCAACTGAGCTACAGGCCCATCAGTCTCTATCTAATTTTATCACTAAAGATTAGATAATGCTACTTAGAGTTTAAGGAGTGGGGGAAACTTCAGGAGACGGTGAAGGCTCTTCCTCCTCTTCTTCTTCAGGGATTTCTGGGGCTGCTTCCTCTTCAGGCAATTCAATTGGCGGCTCAATCACCGGCGAGGGCAAGGGTGAAGGTTCAGTTAAAACTGGTTCTACCTCTTCTTCCTCTGGTGGTGTTACTTCTTCGGGAGTAGGTAGTTTTTTTGCCAATTCGTCAAGCTCGCTGACAGCTTTTTGATAGTCTGGCGTGTCAGCCGGAATTAAGTTGACCACCGTTTGCATCGCCAAATAGGCTTCGGGATACATTTCTCTTTCTCGATAAGTAGCCGCCAAATTGTAATAGCCATTGGCATAATCCGGTTTAAGGTCAACCGCATTTTGGAAATGGCGTGTTGCTGCTTCGTAATTTTGGAAACCATAAAAAAGCCCACCCAAGTTAAGGCGAATCCGGGGATTAATCGGGTCAGTGACAATCGCTTGGCGGTAAGCGGCGATAGCCCACTGGTCTGCTCCTTGGGCAAAATTAATCAAGTTGCGATAAATCTGAGACAAGTTTTCCCAATTAGCGGCGTCAGTGGGATTAAGAACCGTGGCTGCTTTAGCTTCGCGAATTGCTTGTTGGATTAATTGAGTGATATTGGTTCTATCTTGGTCAGTCAGTTCGGCTTGACTAGCAAGGGAGTTTGCCAGAGCGAAGTTAGTCTGGGAGTAAGCCCGTCGGTATTGAGGTGAGTAGGGATTCAGAGAAATTGCTCTAACTTGCTGATTATAGACAACGATGCCTTGGTTTTGGGCTAAAGCGTTGAGTGATTGGCGAAAAGCCATGTCGGCGGCATAAACCCTTCCCCAGAAATAGAAAGAGGGGATAATTAAGAGCAGACCTACGCCTAAACCAATCAAAGAAAGCGTTTTTGATTTGAAGCGAACTAATTCTTCCCGACCAGTAAGACGAGCAAGAAGAGCCAAAAAGATAAAAGTAATCATTAAGAGAATGAGATTATTAGCGATTAGCCAAGGAAGAAAAAGGACTAGTACCAGACCGATTAAAAGCGCCAATTGAGCGTCATCTCTCTTATCAGCTGACATCATTTGCTGACGGTAAGTCTTAAGCCAAAGATTAAGTGCTTTAAGGAGAAGAAAAAGATAAGTGCCCAAAACTGATAGACCACCAATGGTTAGCAATTCAAGAGGATAGCTTGAAGCATTGCCAAAGCGGATATCCCAAAAGTCGTTATTATTAAAGGTGACCGGGCGGAAACGGTTGAAAGCAGAGACATAATTACCCGGTCCAACCCCGAAAAGAGGATTGCGCTTAAAAGATTCAATGGCAACCGCCCAGCTGTCGGGATAAGAAAGGAGAGTGAGACTCGTCGCTTTTCCGGGAAGGAGTTGGTAAACAGTCAGAATTAAACCCACGGCGATAATAATACTGGCTCCCCCAGTGAGAATGGTGATTAAAAGATTCTTTTTATAGAATTGTTTGAGAAAAAGAGTGACAGCTAAAGCCAAACCAATGACGAGAACGGAAGTTAAAATTAAAGGTCCCCCTGTAGGGGTGAAAAGCTTGCTTTTGAGCCAAAGTGTAGTGGCAAGAGTCTCACCAAAGCCAAGAAATTGATAGACAGCCACCAGAGCCAGGAGAGCCGTACTGGCAATAAGGGCATAAAGAAGATAGGGGAGAGTTTCTTTTTTTAAATTATTGGTGATCACAAAATAAATCAAAGCTAAAGCTAAGATTACACTCACGCCCGTTGGAGCGGTGAGGCCAAGAATTTTATTAGGAGTGGCAACCAGACTAGCGATAATATAGGCGGCGACAAAGAGAACGATGGGTAAATCTAAAACGGTTCTACGGAAGATTAAAGTTTGCCTGAGAGCCATTTTCGCTAGCCAAAGAAGAGTCATCACTCCGGCAAAACCAATGAGTAGTGCTTGCTTGTTAAAAATATAGAATTCGGTAGTTATTGGTAAAAAGAAGAGAGGTAAAAGGAAGATTAGACCGATAGTAATCCAATTAATGATTTGGTTGATGAGTTTCATTATTGCTTCAATTGTACTTGTTTTTTTATAAGTTTGTCAACCCCCAAAAAATGACTTATTATTTTTTTCTATAGCTTTCATTTTGATTAGTTTATCACCCACCAAGTAAATTCAATGTCTTTGCCAACTGATGTGTCAATGGCTACTTTAAACCAGCCAAGTTCTTTATTTTGGACCGCAGCTTTTTTCGCCTTAACGTAAATTACTTTATTTTCTGTTTCTGAAGTAGGGACGAGATAAATCATGCTTTGGTTGGTAATATGAGCATTATCGATTTGGACTTCTGTTTCTCCGGCGGGTAAAACGCCCTTGCCTGTTTTGGCATTGACAGAAATCTCGCCAACAGCAGCGGAAATTGGCTGTTTTTTTTCAGGTGAGGCAATAATTACCTGACTAGTAATGGCGGCTTGCTCCAAAGGTAGTTCCTCGGTGCCGAGAATCGGTTGAGAGACATTGGTAGGTTCCTGGGGAATCATCTCCATGCCGGGTTCGCTTAGGTGTTCCAAATTGGAATTCACCAAAAGTTTCTCCAAATTGGCTTTTTGTTGCTTTAGGGTTTCTAAATTTTGGTCATCAGCCGGCAGAAGAGCGATTAGCTTGTCGTAATAACGAATGGCTTTGTCAATTTGGCCTGATTTTTCAAGAGCAACTGCCAGATTATAGAGAGTTTGACTGTCAGTCGGTGAGAGTTGATAAGCATTGAAAAAAGCCGAAGCGGCATTTTCAAAATCACCGGCTTGTTGATATAAATTCGCCAAGCGGCGGTAATAGTCAGGGTTTTTACTGTTAATTTGGGTTGCCTGGACTAAGTCGGCGATAGCCCGCTTGCCCACTTTGGGTATAAAGGGAATTAATGATTGATAAATCGAGGCTCTTTGGGCATAAACCCGGTCATCTTGAGGATATGCTTGGATTCCCTGATTAATAATTGCCAAAGCCTTTTCTACTTTGTCAATAATTTCCTGTTTTTGTTCAATTGTTTGGTCGGAATTATTATTCGCTAAAGAACTCGCCTGATTAAGAAATTCTTGAGAGGTGGTGATGTAATAGGAAATGCTTCTTTTTTTGTTTTCCTCAGGTTCATTCTGAGCCACCTTGGCGACTGGCGAAACGAGCTTTGGTTTGGCTTGGATTTTGAGACCAATCAGAGAGACAACCATGAGAATAATGAGAAAAATCCCCAAGCTAAAACTGATGATGATTAAGTCTCGTTTTTGCTTCATTTAATTCTTACTCCTCCTTTGATTTTGACATTCCCTTTGATTCTTTTGCCGACAATAAATTCCCAACAGGCGCCATTATTACCTCCATTACTGTTGGAGGTGTCAAGAGAAATACTGGTCGTGCCGCCAGCGCAGCCTGAGTTTTGGACAGTTGAATAAGTGATATTTTCCGTGCCCTGGTGGTCAATTAGCCATTGAGTACCGCTGGTTGACTCAATTGTGATATGAGTACCTGACTCCCCAGTAATGGTGAATAAACCCTCAATACGGAAAGTTTTGCTTTCAGTAAATTGGAGAGTTTTATTGGCAGTCTCAGAGGTGAAGTTGTGGAAAGTAATTGCTGGAGTGCCTGAGCCATCAAAGATAGTCGTGTTGGTAGTGTCAAAAGTAACCGTACCCGAGTTATGAGTAAAAGTGCCGTTGTCAGTGAAGTTTTTGGCTACTTGGAAAGTCCCCGTATTTGAAGCTTGGAAGGCGCCATTGGTCTGAGTTTCGAAATTACCATTGACATCTATGGTTGGGTCGTTATCAGTGGCGTTAACCGTCACCGTGTTGGTACCGTTACCAATGGTTAAATTATTATCAGCGGTAATTGTTTGTCCCCCTGTCTTACCTAGGTAGATGGTAGCACCGTTAACATCAGGGGCGAGGGTGAGATTGTAAAAAGTGAGAGTGCCGATACCACCAATGGTGGCACTGCCAGAAGCCGAGGTTTTGACCGTAGTCGTCCCTGAAGCTGATTGGGTTAAACCGCTCGCCACTGAGATGTTACCTGAATCGGTTACTCCCGTTGAGCCGACATTCAAGTTGTTTGAAGTCAAGCTAAGAGTTCCAAAGGTGACAGTTAAATCGCTATTGATGCTTAAAGGCGAGGCTTCAGGGACAAAAGTATCACTGGCATTGATGATTAGATTGTAGTAAGTGGCATCCTGGACAATGGTGTCCCCGCCAGCATTAGCTCCTTCATAAGAGAAAGTAGAAGTTGAAGCTGTTAGGGAGGAAGAACCAATAATATTGAAAGGAGTCCCATCTGTCCCCTGAAGTGTCCAAGTCCTATTGTCTGCATTAAGGATGGTATTAGCACTGTCTCCACCCTTGCCAATTTGAAGTAAAGTAGAGGCAATAATTCCACCAGAATCACTTTGGGTGGTGATTGTTCGGTTAGTAACACCAGAATTAGAGAACATTAGGGTGGAAAAGGTCCAAGTATTGCCGCCGGTACCGCCAAAATTCTCATCAGCGTCCACCTTTTGTTCAACTGTTCCGCCTGACATATTGACTGTTCCTGTTCCGCCAATAGCGCCATTGACAGTGACATTAGCAGAGCCACTCATCGTGCCGTTAGCCATCAAGTCATTGGAAACCGTAATCGCCGAAACAATCGGGATGGTGCCACCAATAGTGAGGTTATAAAAAGTAATTCCACCAGAACCACCACCAATGCCTGTGCCCGAGCCATTAACCGTTGTTGTTCCTCCAGAACAGCCCGAACAAGTAATCGTTCCAGCTCCAGAGGTAGTTATATCACCCCCGCCAACGGTTAAGCTTTGACTGCCCAGCTCCAAACTGGAACCATCACCTATAGAGACATCGCTATTAGTGCTCACAGTTGAGGTAAGAGTAGTTGAGGCAGTAGTGGCATCGCCAATAGTCAGGTTATGGAAAGTGATGCTTCCCCCACCACCAATATTACCTGTACCCCTTATTGTCGTTGTTGGTGTTCCTGCTGATGTCGTTACCGTACCCGCAGCATCAATCCCTCCGCCTGCCACAATCGTAGTTTCATTAATGTAAAGAGTGGCGCCAGTATCCACAGCAATATCATCAGCAATCGTTGAAGTAGCGCTATCAAGATAAGCAGTAGCACCATCATCAACATGAAGGTCGGCACCGCCTTGAGTGGTAACCGTTCCATCGGGGTCATAAGAATCATTCGTCCAAACATGGAGTTCAAAGCCAGGGTCAACATTGACGTTATTGCTAGCAACATTATATTTAATATCATCATCGTTATCATCACCAGTACCCATGTTGGCATTGCTAATTGAGCCGGTGTCGGCTCTGACAATCACCCGGTCTTGATAAAGATGGACATTGTTTTGGTCAGTGCCGTCAGAAACCATGACCGTGGTTGCTTCTGGCGTTTCATTGTCCAGATAAACAGTGACGATTTGGCCTGAAGTTAAATTCAAGCCACCAATTTCCCAGGCACCACTACTGGTTTCGTCAGTATAACTGCCGCCGCCATTAATTCTTAAGTTAATGGTAAGATTATCTCCTAAAGGATTGATGCCTTCGTCACTGTAGGCTGTGCCTGAGAGATTGATTGAACAACCACTGTCTGTAAATTCCCAATTGGTATTATTATCGTCGTCTTGAGTTGAATTGGCGGCTGTCAGACCGGTAATAGCATTGGAATCTTCAACATCAGCATAATCAATATCAACACTGCCAGTAGCATTAATTTCCCAGATTTGGTCATTGGTATCCGAATCAAGGAAAACTCTTCCGCTAGTACAATTGGTTCCTTGAATAGACAACGCACCCGAGATATTTGTTTGGTGAGCATTGTCAAATTGCATTGGTTTACCGGCGGTGGCAACTGAAAAATCACCAAAAGTAATTGCGCCTGAATAGAGGAGAGTGGAGGTGTTACTTGCATTATCAAAAACAATCTTGCCTGAATTGTGGTTGAAGGTGCCGTTGTTAGTGAAATCGTCACTAATGGTTAAAGGATTGCCAGTATTGGAAGAGGCTGAATAGGTGGCGTTAGCATCAATGGTCATTGAGCCAGAAACAGTGACGGCATTGTCATTAGTATTAACCTCAAGGGTATGGTTGTCTGCTCCACCTGCATCTTGAACCGTTAAATTGTTAGAGGCATTAATATTGCCGGCAGTGGAAATAGTATAGGTGTAGTTGTCGGCGGATGAGGGTCCGATGTCAAGATTGTAAAAAGTGGTTGAGCCAGCACCACCAATCGTAGGAGTGGTCGCTCCATCCGAAGATTGGACCGTGGTTGTTCCCGAGGCTGATTGACTAAAGGCGGAATAGATAGGGACAGAAATGCCACCACTGTTGGCGGCGCTACTTGAGCCGACAGTTAAATTATAGGTGCTCATATTAAAAGTATTGGTGTTGCCGGTATCAGCTGATTGAAGATTAACCTGGTTGCTAACACTGAAGCTGCCTTGGGCGGTATACTCGATATTGCTGCTGTTATTGGTGCCGATACTTAAGGTGTAGTAAGTCGTCGCTGTCACATTAGTAGCGCCATTGCCGGTATAACTGACGGTTGAAGTTGAAGGAGTAAAGGTGTCGTTATTAACAAAAGGCGTGCTCGTTCCCGAAAGAGTAATCGTGTCATCTGAACCATTCAAAGTGTGAGTTCCCGTGCCCCCATCAGTGATGGTTAAGACACTGGAGACGGCGATGTCACCGGCAGTGGTAAAAGTATAGCTAATGTCGTCTGAGGCGACACCAACGGTGAGATTGTTAAAGGTGGTTGTGCCGGCTCCACCAATATTGGCGGCACCACCATCCGAAGATTTGATTATCGTGGTGCTCCCGGTTTGGGAATAGGATGCTCCTGAAGCAACGGAGATACCACCACTGTTGGCAATTGAAGAACCAACCGTGACCGAATTTGAACCAACAGTAAAAGTTTGGTTGCCGTTAATGGTTAAATTATTATCAATAACAATTGTTGAGGAGAGAGTGGTTGTATCAGAGGTTCCATCACCTAAATCAAGAGTATGGAAAGTGATTGAGCCTGAACCGCCACCCAACGTCCCGGTGCCATCAATATCAACCGTTGGGCTACCGGAGGTGTAGTCAATAATGGCGGTATTAGTGGTAGTCAAGTTACCGCCATCAACATTAAGGTTGCTGTTGGTTCTTAAGGTGGTGCCGTCACCAACTGAAACGTTATTCATGGCCGTTGTCTCCGAGGCTAAGGTTGTTGTCCCACTCCCTGATGTGGTTAGGTTGTAGCAGGTAACTGTTCCACCACCACCAACACTGCCACTACTGGACATGGTGACTGTTCCTGCTGTACACCCAGAGCAAGTGACTGTGCCTGAACCAGTCGTGGTTAAGTTTCCGCCATTAACATTAAGATTTTGGTCATTCAAAACTAACTCACCGCTAGTGCCAATACTGACATTGTTATTGGCTGTACAGGTTGATTGTAATGTTTGAGTGCCATTAATGGTGAGGTTATAAACTGTAACCGTACCGCCTCCACCAATATTGCCACTACTGGACATGGTGACTGTTCCTGCAGAACAGCCAGAGCAGGTGACCGTACCCGTGCCAGCGGTAGAAAGACTGCCGCCTTGAACATTCAAATCTTGGTCGTTAAGAGCTAATGAATCACCGGTTTCCACCGAAACATTATTGAGAGTCGTGGCCGTTGTTTGAAGGGTATAAGCACCACTAACAGTCAGGTTATAGACGGTGACCGTCCCGCCTCCACCAATATTGCCGCTGCCCGAAAGTGTTGCCGTGCCAGCAGTACAACCCGAGCAAGTAATCGCCCCACTGCCCGTAGTAGCAAAGTCACCGCTAGTAACATTAATATTTTTATCATTTAAAGCTAAACTGCTAGAAACAGAAAGGTCATTACCAACAGTGGTATCGGACTGTAATGTTTGAGTGCCATTAATGGTGAGGTTATAAACTTGAACTGTTCCACCCCCACCAATATTGCCACTACTAGACATGGTGACTGTTCCTGCAGAACAGCCAGAGCAGGTGACTGTGCCCGTATCAGTGGTAGAAAGACTGCCACCTTGAACGGTCAGATTTTGGTCGTTTAAAGCCAGGGAATCACCTGTTTCCACCGAGACATTGTTGACAGTTGTTGTTCCGGATTGAAGAGTATAGGAACCACTGACAGTCAAGTTATAAACTTGGACGGTCCCGCCGCCGCCGATATTGCCGCTACCAGAAAGGGTGGCTGTCCCGGCTGTACAACCAGAACAGGTAATTGTCCCAGAACCCGTGGTGGCGAAGTTACCGCTAGTTATACCAATATTTTTATCGTTGAGAGCTAAACTGTTGGAGACAGAGAGATCATTGCTGACAGTGATATTACTTTGTAAGGTTTGAGTGCCGCCAATAGTGAGGTTATAAAAACTAATCGAGCCCGAGCCACCACCAATATTGCCCGTGCCGGCAGAAATGTTGACATTAGGTGAACCACTAGTGGAGATGGTTGAGGTGTCGTAAGTGGTTAAGGCTCCACCATTAACGGTGATACTGTTGGAAATAGTTGTCGCTGAAGTCGCCGTAGCATCGCCAACGGCGAGGATATAGAAGGTGATTGAACCAGTCCCACTGATATTATTAGTGCCTCTTAAGGTAAGAGTAGGGGAGCCAGTGGATTTAGTTAAAGTGCCGGTAACAGTAATGTTTCCTTTAGCCACCGAGTTAGCATCAACATTCAGAGTAGCGCCGCTATCAATAACAATATTATTGCCAATCGTTGAGGTAGCCGTATCAAGATAAGCCGTGGCACTGTCATCAACATGAAGGACGCCACCCGTATCATTAGTCGTAACTGTTCCACCCGGATCAAAAGTGTCGCCCGTCCAAACATACAATTCACTGCCCGATTCCACCACAACGCTGGTTGAAGCCACTGCCTGAAAACGAATGTCATTAGGTTGATTGTCGCTGTCATAAGTGGCCATCTCTGTTGTCCCAATAGTGCCAGTTTCTGCCCTGACAACAATTTTGCTGTCGTAAAAATCTGCATCGGTGATGCTAGCAGACGCTGCCTTCGTTACCAAAGTAGCATCCTGGGAAACATCGTTTAAAAACAGGGTGAGAGTGCTTGATTCAGCCACGCCGCTGAAACTAAAAGCGCCAGTAGTGGTATTACAGTCAGTATAAGTTGGCGTACCCCCGTTCTCGCTTAAGCCAACCACATTACTAGTGGAGCAAGCCGCGCTTCCGTTAGAATCCGTGCAAGGTTCACTAGAGCAAACTCTGCCAGAGACATTAATGGTCACAGGAGCCTTATAGGTGGCTATCGCTGCCGCCCAATCACCATCATCATGCCCATCATCCACACCCTGCAAAGCAGTCGTTGACGAGACAATCTCTGCCACCGAGTGGGCTTGGACGTTTGAGGCGTCAGCCTGCCCGTTGGTGGCATCAAACTGCTCGTTGCCATCGACATAGCCTGAACCTGTAGTCCAGGTACCGTGAGGATCGTCAACTTCATCCTCAACCCCAGTGGCGGCTATAGCTAGCTCGTCTGCCTGCGATAATGTGCCTGTCGAACCCGTACTGGCAGTGGTGCCGGAGGTGTTTGAGCCTGTGGAGGTTTTATCAAGCGTACTAGAAGTTGCCAAGCCACTTGCCTTGTAGGCAGTCATGGCCTGGGCAGTAGGTACGTAGCCGACAGTCCATTCGATGACAACGTTTCCGCTTGCTCCAGTAACATTATGAAGTGACTGTATCGAGGTACCAACGCCATTAGCATCGTAGGCTGAGGAAACATTGGCATCATTGGAAAGGACCTGGCTATTCCAGGTAATTCTTGGGTAGGGATTACCCGAGTATTCCCCGTTGCCATCATACGAGGCAATGACGATGATGGAATCGCCAGTCGATAAAGCAACGCTACTCAGGGCAGTCCAAGATTGTGTATCGTTTTTATCTTGATTTGTTCCTAATGATGTTACTGAAATCGCATCCGAGGCTATCTGCCATTGCCTTATTTCCTTAAATTCTAAATCCTTATTTTTAGATTCTAATCTTAAGGGCCCGAGTAAATAAAATTCTGGGCTAATGTCTGGCGCGTCAAAGGTATAAGAAAGCTCATAAGTTCTTCCTGCTTTCCAATTAACCTGCCAAACTAACAGTTTTTCCTTTTGATCATTATTGTTTTTTATTTCGAAATTGTTTGATACTTGAGACTTGATATTTGAGACTTGATAAGAATTAGGTACTGATTCAACAATTTCTCCTTCAAAATCCTGATTAGCTTTGATTCTGATTTTGAAATCATAAGGAAAGGCAGGGTTAATTCTTGTTGGACCAATCCTTTTTTTTAGCAACTTGAAAGCTGTCCCTAATCTGGTATTTTCCATTTTTCGTTTCGGCGGTTAATTCCAGCTGATAAGTTCCTTCCCCGCCAACTTTATAATTAGTAGAGTAATCTGGGGTATAGGTGAAATTATCTCCTACACACCCGCTACTATTAATCGTTCCCTCTTCGGTGGAGAGGACGTGGGCTTGCCCATCTGGGGTCTTTATTTCAAGGCGAAGGCGGGCGTTACAAATCGTGTGTCCTTTTTCATCCAAAACCCCAAAATAAATTTTCGCTTCCTCATATTCTGGGTAAATACTTTTATTGGGGTTAATCGCCAAAACTCCCCAATTAAAGTCTTGGTTAATATTTTGATAAGCTTCTCCTTCTTTAA
>Ga0111213_103_pt1 | contig 14797 bp, 13 predicted proteins | sample DeeMarSWOR152_54_FD_80362 | JGI IMG/M metagenome (GOLD analysis project Ga0111213, IMG submission 80362) | Microgenomates bacterium DG_75 | reverse complement strand
GCAGAAGCTCTAAAAGCCGCCAAAGCAAAAATTAAAATCAAAATTGCCTATGGGTCTGGAGTAGTTTATGGCTTTCCCCCTCGTGAAGAGATTTGGGCTCAGGAAGGATATAGTATTCTTGAAATTACCGAAAAATTAGCTAGAAAAAGCAATGAATAAAACTTATCAACCCCGGAAAACCGAAAAGAAAATCTATCAATTTTGGGAAAAAGGTGGTTTTTTTACGCCCAAAATTGAGCCAAAGAAAAAACCTTTTACCATTACCCTGCCTCCACCCAATGTGACTGGTGGGCTCCACGCTGGTCACGCCATGTACACAGTGGAAGATATTATGGTGCGTTATCACCGGATGAAAGGCGAACCAACTCTCTGGCTTCCTGGCTTCGACCATGCTTCAATTGCGGTTGAGTATCTAGTAGGCAAAGAGCTGGCAAAAAAAGGTAAAACCAAAAAAGACATTGGCAGAAAAAAATTTCTTAAAAGAGCGAGAGAGTATGCTGATGAATCACGCCAATACATCCGTGACCAACTCAAGCTTCTTGGTTTCTCTTTGGATTGGACCCGCGAAGCCTATACTATGGATGAAGCCCGGACAAAAGCGGTTAAAGAGGCTTTTAATCGTCTTCATAAAAAAGGCCTTATTTATCAAGGAGAGAGAATTATTAACTGGTGTCCCAAGTGCCAAACCGCTATCTCTGACTTAGAAAACGTTCATCAAGAAGAAAAAGGCAATCTTTATTTTCTTAAATACGGCCCTATCACCATTGCCACCACTCGACCAGAAACAATTTTTGCTGATGTGGCAGTTGCTATCCACCCCAAAAACAAGGAATATCAACATCTTGTGGGTAAAAAAGTACCTTTGCCTTTAACCAAGCGAGAAATTCCAGTAATTATTGATAAAGCCGTTGATCCTGAATTTGGGACTGGCGCTTTAAAAATCACTCCCGCTCATGATCAGCTTGATTTTGAAATTGGTGAAAGACATAAATTAGAAAAATTAATTGCTGTTGGGCTTGACGGTAAGCTTACCAAGCTAACTGGCAAATATACTGGTTTATCGGTTGAAGAAGGTCGGAAAAAAGTAGTCTCCGACCTTAAAAAAGGCGGATTTATTAAGAAAATCAAGGAATATGAGCATTCAATTGGTCATTGTCAGCGGTGTGGAAAAATGACTGAGCCCTTAATTTCTAAACAATGGTTTGTTAAAACTAAACCACTGGCTGAAAAAGCAATCAAAGCCGTAAAAAGCGGGCAAATTAAAATTATCCCCCGGCGATTTACAAAAGTTTACTTCCACTGGTTAGAAAATATTCGCGATTGGTGTATCTCCCGCCAGCTCTGGTGGGGACATAAGATTCCCCTAAAAGGTGAAGAAGATATATTAGATACCTGGTTTTCTTCTGGACTTTGGCCTATTTCCACTTTGGGTTGGCCCAAAAAAACCAAGGATTTTAATTACTTCTATTCCACGACTGTTCGAGAAACTGGTTACGATATCTTGTTTTTCTGGGTGGCTCGGGAAATTATGATGTGTTTGGCAATGACTGACAAAGTCCCTTTTGAAATTGTTTATCTCCACGGCTTGGTCCGCGACCAAAAAGGCAGAAAATTCAGCAAAACCAAAGGAATAGGCTTTGATCCGGTAGAAATTATTGAGAGACACGGGGCAGATGCCTTAAGAATGGCTTTGGTGGTCGGCAACTCTCCTGGCAATGACTTAAAAATTAAAGAGAATAAAGTCATCGCTTATCGGAATTTTGCTAATAAAATCTGGAATGCGAGCCGGTTTATCTTGTCTTATGAGGGAAAGCCCAAAAAAGGCAAGAAAAACAAGGATGACAAGTGGATTTTGGGAGAATTGGAAAAAACCACCAAAAAAGTCACCACTCTCATCAATCGCTATCGCTTTGATTTAGCGGCTGAAGAGATTTATCAATTCTTTTGGCATACCTTTTGTGATAAATACATTGAAATGAGTAAAAAGCGCCGAGATGAGGCTCAACCAACTTTATTATCCGTTTTAGAAACCAGTCTCAAGCTCCTCCATCCTTTTATGCCCCATCTCACTGAAGAAATCTACCAACGCCTGCCTGACCACGGCGAGGCTTTAATCATTGAAAAATGGCCAAAGTAAAAAAAGCTAATCAGCTTGAACGAGTCAATCGGGTGACCGAGAAGGTAAAGCCATGGGTAGGGAATAGGATTGTTGAAGCTAGAAAATTGGGTGAGCACCGAGCCGCTCGGGCAGCACGACGTTGGGGTGCCCCGGCTGGCGTAGTTTTAGTAATTTTTCTTCTTATTGGCTCTTTTTTAATTCCCAAAAATCCTTTCCAACAAGCTAAAGAAAATTTATTGAGTAATCCCAACGATTTCCAAGCACAAATCATTCTGGCAGAGGCATTCCTAGCTAATAATCAATTTGAAGAAGCAGAAAAAGCCTTACTTTTAGCTGAAAGCCAAATCTACCAATCAACTAGTCAAGTCTTAGGTGAGCAGACCAATCCCCAATTAGATGAGCTTTGGCAAAAAAAACATTATTCAGACCCAAACGACATTAAAAGACTAATTGTTGCTTGGGGAAAGCTTATTGAGGAAAAACCTGATTACCGTGATGCCTATCTCCAGCTTGCCTATCTTCATTACAAACTTTATGAGAATGAGGAGGCTAAAGAATATCTAGAAAAGGCCCTGGAGCTCGATCCTAATTTTAAACCAGCAAAAGAGTTAGAGAAATTTTTACCAAACAATTGAAACGTCAGGGCAATTTTGCTCAATCCAGGCAGAGTATTCGCTAGTACAATATTTTAATTCCGGCCGCCATCCACCCGGCATACAATCCAAAACTCCCGGTTCAGGACAAACATACTCTTCTTCGGTGTCCTCCGAAGGAACTAATTCCGTACACCACCAATTAATCTCCGCCTCCCCAGTGGAAACATCAACCTCACAAGCTGGAGCACAGCCTGGTCTGTCAATGTCCAAATCTAGCCACCAGGTGCCGGTAGAGTCGTTACAAAAAGCCTCATCTTTAAGATTTCCTTCTTCTACACACTCGCTTTGAGAAGCGATTTCTTTTGCTTCCGAAAGAAACATTCCTCCACAACTCTCTTCCGCCACTGTGGGAGTTGGGCTGGGTCGAGGTGAAGGTTGAGTTTGCCTCATTTCTTTCAGCTTCAAAACACTAAAGACCAATCCAACAAAAAACAATCCTCCTAAAAACCCACCAAAAATCTTCCATTTGTGGAATTTCAATCTATTTAAGAAGTCTGAGGAAAGTCTATTTTTGAATAGCTCCTCTACCTGAGTCTTTTTTTCCTCCGTCGTCTCTTCTGACTTAGAGGCAATTTCTTTAGCCATCAACTTTAGTTTAGAACTTCTTTAAATAAAAATCAATTTTTACATAACATGACACTTGACAGAAGGAAATTGCTCCCATAAGATGAAACTATGAAACAAAAACTGCTCATTTTGCTTACTTTATTTCTATTATTTATCTTCCCTCAATCCCTTTTGGCTGCAGGTTTTCAGCTAAAAACAGTTGGTTCAATGAGTGTTGAAGGGGCCACCTATAACCAACTTTGGTATTCCAGCACTAATGTTACTTTTACGGGAACGGCTTTAGCAAATGCTACAGTCACCGCCACTATCAATGGCGCCAGTAGCACTATCACCGCTGATGCTTCAGGTAATTGGAGTCATTCGGCTACTCTCAATGAAGGCGATAACACGGTTAGCTTTGAATCAGACGGAAGTACGGTTTCTTTTACCTTAACCATTGGTGCCTTACCTGAGGGTGTTGGCGGTTTACCTGAAACAGCCACACCCACAGCCGGCATTGTTACCCCCACCCTGGCTCTCTTCCTCATGGGTGGATCATTACTCCTTTTGGGTCTCTTTTTCTTCGGAAAATCTTATCTGAAGGTCTCGTAAAAATTTTACTTCTTTTTTGATTTTGCTTCTTTTGCTTCTTTTTCTACTGGCTTCTCGCCTTCTGCAGAGCGCTTCGCTTCAGGGGGTTTCTCTTCAGTGGGCTCAGGGCGAGCTTTTTCTTCAGGTGGTTTTTCCTCTTCTGGCACCTCCTCGGCGGGCACTTCTTCCTCTGGCGGAGCCACCTCTTCTTCCTTTGCTAATGGCTCAATCTTTGTCAAAACCTCTTTCTCTGAAGCTAATACTTTGACTCCTTTAGGTACTTTAAGGTCGGCAACGGTGACAGCATCATCAACCTCTTTTAAGCCGGTAATATCAAGCTCAAGTTTATCAGGTAATTCCGTTGGTAAAGCTTCAACTTCTACCTCAGTCAATGGCTGAATTAAAATTCCTACTTTTTCTTTGACAGCCGGCGATTCGCCTATCAATTCAATTGGAACCTCGGTGGTCACTTTTTCCTTCAAATCTACTTGATAAAAATCGGCATGAAGCGGCTGGTCAGAAACTGGTCCATACTGGACGTTGTGGATTAACACCGGCCGGGCTTTCTTTTCTCCTTTAATCGATAGTTCAACCACACCCGTTTCGCCGGTTTTTTTAAAAGTAGAAAGGAAGGTTTTTAAGTCAGTCTGGATTGCCAATGATTTTATCTTCTTACCATAAATATTGGCTGGCAAAATTCCTTCCCGGCGCAGAACTTTGACTTTACGCCCAGCAATCTGACGTTTCTCGGCAGTTAGTTTTTGTTTTTCTTTTTTAGCCATGTTCACTATCTTAGCATTACCTCGCCTAAATCTCAAGAATAAGAGGAATGGGATTCAAAATCCCATCTCCACCTCAAAAACCAAATCCTGATCAAACTCAGGGGCAAAAACCACCAAGCCCGTGGCAGTACTCGACTCGGGACGAGTTGAAACAATCTTTGCTCCTGCCGGCGGCACCAGCCAAAAATTAAAAACCTTATCCTCAATCCCCGGCTGTTTTTGCAAATAAAGTAAATAGTCTCCTGTTTCCTTTTTTATTTTCTCCTCTAATTGATAACTAATCTCCACTATCTTCTTGGACTGAATCGGTACCTCCACTAAAAACCCAAAAGCAGTTTTATCCGCAATTTTTGATTCATCAACCTTCTCTTTCTCAAGCTCCTCACCGTCAATTACCACCTTCTCAAGGATGCTTCCAGCTGGAGTCAAAATCCGCAAATAATTCTTGTATCTTCCAGCAGGAAAAATTTCAGATTGGCTCTGATTATGATAATCAATTCTCAAAATCTCTCTCACTTCCCCTTCTTGACCAAAATTCACCTGATGAGTCAGATTCCTCTTGACAAAATAGTTGGCTTTATTAACCCCAAAATTTGATTCGACAATCATTAAATAGTCGGTTAGACATTGACCCTTTTCTATTTCGCACTCCACCCTTCTGATTCCACCGTCCCAGCCTAAATCTGCCAAAATTCTTGCTGCCTCCTGATTATTAAGATAAACCAGTAAATCTTTTGATTTCAGAGATTGATAAATTGCTTGGCTTATGACTAGCCACTGGCTTTCCTCCGTTTGTTCCACTTTTTCAAAAAGAGCGTTAGCCACTGCACCAAGAAAATCTTTCTTTTGGGTGGAACCAGGAAAGAAATTAACCTCAGCATGATATTCCGCCCTTTCAAAAAGATTATCGGCGTTAATTTCCTCTTGATAATCAATCAAACTAACAGGACCTACGACCCGAAGAATCCTTTGAGCCAAAAACAAATCAATTCCCACTACTCCATCTACCATCCGTCCTGTCTCTTTTTCTAAAAACCAACTGGCACGAAGGGCGGAAACCGGAAAATCAGGACTGAAATTTGAGTCGCGCAAAAACCATCCTGCTTCACCGAGATAGCGTTTAATCGGTTCAGGTGGCTCAACGTGCCCTTTTAATTGGCCATCAGCCGAATAGACATCGGAAACTTGAAAATCAATTAGTCTGCCTCCTTCAAAAGTAGCGATGGCAAGGGAACCAATAAAACCTCCAGCTGGGCGCAATTCCATATTATTCTGAAAAAGAACCAAATAGGTCCTTCTCCCATAAGCACCAGTTAAATCTGGTAATAATCTCACGCCTTCTTTTGCCTGCAAAAGTATCTCTCTGACGGTCGATAATTCCTCCAACCATTGACCGTCAAATCGAGCTAGCAATTGGCGAGATTCTGGTTTAGATTTGAGCTGACCTTCAAGATAAGAAAACTGCTCATAGACTGAATCTAGATCGCCGCCAATTTCTGAAGCCAACTGAGTAATATCTGCCGACTCACCCTGGAAAATAGCTCCACTGACCTGACCTATTTTCCGAGATACCTCACCCAACTTCTCCATCCCCTTTCCTGCCTGGAAACCGACAATGAGATAAGCTTCGATTTTATTTTGGAAACGCTCTTGGTTAAGAAAAGTAAAAAATGTTCCTAAAGAATTAAGATTTGTTTGAGCGCGCTGGAAATTCCCTTCGGCGGCTTTAGCCGAAGAGACTGTTTGGTTAAAATCACCAGCCACAGCGGCTCGATAAGCCGAATGTAAATTTCTAACCCCAAAAAGAGCACTTAATACCAAAGTTCCGGGGAGATAAAAAATAATCGTCAAAACCAACAAGACTAAACTAGCAAATAATATCTTTTGACCCAAAAATTTTGGTCTTCTCTTAAAAACAGCAATTTTTTTCTTGACCTTTTTCTTTTTCTTGACAAGCTTCTTGGTTCTTACCGGTTTTTCCGCTCTCTTTTGAAAATAAGTTAGCGTCTGCTTAAGTCCCTCATTAAGACCTACTTTAGGTTGCCAATTTAAGTTATCTTTTGGTGCTAAGGTTTTCTCTAGCTCAAATACCGCCACTTCTTCTTTGGCGATAAACTCAATTTTTAATTCCTGACCAAAAAGACCTTGAAGCCGATGGGCAAAGGAAAGAATTGTTTCTTCTTTAGGGCTGACTAAATTAAATATTTTTCCAGTTGTTCCTGGCCCAAACATCGCCTTAGCCAGACCATAAACCAAGTCACCAATAAACGTCGGTCGGATTTCTTGAGAACCATCACCAGGAATCTCTATTGGTCCTCCCCTAATTGCTTGTTTAATCATTCTCGCCAAAATTCCGCCAGTTTTTAAATCCATCCTTGGTCCATAAACCCAATTAAGGCGAACAATTCGGGCGTCAATCTTATGTTTCTTGGCATATTCTGTGGTAATCGCTTCTGCAGAACGCTTCGCTTCTGAAAGACTAGCCAACTCCCCTGCCTCTCCCTTACCAAAGTAATCAACTAACTTCTGGGTGGCAATTGTGGCTTGAAAAACTCTTAAGTCGGAGCCCAGTAAGAACTTGGCGCCGGTTTTTTTCGCCAGTCTCAAAAGATTAATCGTTCCGGAAACATTGGCCAAAAGAGTCTCCAAAGAAAGGTCCGTTCCCGCCACATAAGCTTCTAAGCCGGCTAAATGAAAAATGTAATCTGGCTCGCCGACACCAATGTTAAAAGGCTGATTAAGGTCTTGCTTAATAAAGAGAAAATCCGGGTTTTCAGAACAACCGCTTAAATTTCTCTTGCTCCCGGTTTGGAGATTATCAAGACAAACAACCCGACAATTTTGTTGAAGAAGAAGTTCACAAAGAAAAGAACCAATAAAACCAGCACCACCAGCTACTAAGACCAGTGGCTTGTCTTGATTATTTTTGGATTTGTGAAAAAATTTCTCAGCCATTAGACATCGATTAATCTCATCATAATCTAAAATCTTCTTTCATTCAACAAACACCCTATAACAAAAACTACAAAAATCACGTGAAAGACTATGAGATAGTTTGGAAGTAGTTTTATTAATTAAAGTGTTCCTTTTTTTATTGCGATATTCTAACGCAACTTTTGGTTGAGAGCTTGGTTGACCAGACTGTCAGCCAAAAAATTTTTTTGTCGAGGAATTAGATGATAAGAAACGTTACCTCCTAGTTCTCTTTCCAGTTGTCGGACCTCAATAATCAAATTTCTCATTTTGGTTTCTTTGACTTTAAAAATGCCATTGAGTTGATTAACAATCAATTTAGAGTCAAGAAAAAATTGGAAATGATCAATTGGGGTTTGAGGATGAGCCGCTAACCATTTTAGGGCTTTAATTACTGCCTGGTATTCAGCCACATTATTAGTCGTCTCACCAATATACCTACCTTGTCGATGAAGAATTTTCCCTGATGATTCTTTGATAACAAAACCAATTGCCGCCGGTCCCGGATTTCCCCGAGCACCACCGTCAGCAAAAATTTTTAATCCTTTTTTCATATTAAAAGATTCTACCCCTATTTTTAAAAAATTCAACCACTGTTTTAGGGAACTGAAGAGGAGAAGGAATAATTTTTAGTAAGTGAAAAATAAAAATGGTAGTAATTATTAAAACCAATCCCTCAGTTAAAACAGTCACTGTAGCTGCTCCATAGTAAGAGTGCCGAGGAATCACCAAGGCATTGGCAATGACATTAAAAACTAAAGCCCCTAAAGCAATAAAGAAATAGCGGCGTTGTTTTCCCAGGGCAACGATAGTATAACCAGTAAGGTGATTGAGATAAGCAAAAAAAAGAGCCAGTCCCAAAACCCGCAAAACTGAAATTGAGTCGCTAAATTCTAAGAGACGTTTTTGGGTAATAATCTTCACCGCCAAAGGAGCAAACAGCCAAACCCCTGCCACAACAATGAGTCCCATTAGGAAGATAAAATCAAATGATTTTTGGTAGATTCGTTTCAATTTTTCGCTCCATTTGGTCAAATCCGAATAGCGAGAAAGAATAGGTAAAAGAGCAAACATAAAATAAGCTGCCCCTAAAATCAAAACATCGTAAATACGATAAGCCACCGCGTAAATTCCTACCGCTCCACTCCCTTTAATTGAACCTAACATGACGGTATCAATTTTGTTATCAATGGTAAAAATTAAGAGAATCGCTCCCATTGGAAAAGATTCAATCAGCAATCGTTTAATAAATTTTTTATCAAGCTGCCAGTCGAATTTTACTGTCTTCTTGGCTAAAAATAAACCAAGACCAACACCCACCATGTTGGCTAATACCACTGCTCCCACTAGGGGAATTAAACCTAAGCTTCGCTGGACAAGAAATAAAGAAATTAGAAGAATCAAAATACTCGTGGTTAAGTCAACTACTGCTTGTTTTTGGAGTTGGAGCTTGGTTTGAAAAACGACTAACAAAGAACCTTTAATGGTATTAAGCACTAAAATTAAAGAACCAACCATAATTGCTCGCCTGACTAATGAGGGCGTAGCGGCTTGAAGAGGAATAATGAAAGCTGCTCCTAACATTATTAGCGCCGCCATCAGAGAAAGAGCCATTCTTACTAAAAAGATGTTGGTCAGCGCTCTTCCTTCCCTTTCCTCCTCTTTAGCTGCCTCTCTTGCCCCGATTGTTTGTGTCCCCCAGTCAGCAAAAGCACCAAAAATTATCGCTAGGGCAATGACATACATATAGTCACCAAAACCCTCTCGACCGAGGTAATTGGTCAAAAGAATGGTGACCAAAAGACCAAAGATAACCGTAATTGCTTTGGCAGTAATTTGAACAACCGTATTAAAAGCAACTTTTTGAGAAAGATTCACTGTCTCCATGATAACCCTAAAACAACAGTAAATAAAAGTTGCGTTTGTTGGAGGGTAAGCCAGTAGTGGTCAAAAAGACCAAGAGCGAGAATGGTAATTAGCAGAATAATCAGTAATCTCTGACCAACGACCAGTAATTTTTTGTAGGTCAAAATCAGGAACCAAAGAAAAATCAGTAAACCCATTAGGCCTGTTTCGGCAGCCACCAATAAATAAATATTATGGACTGGCTGAAGCCAATAGGTCATCCCAAATTGTTGCCAATAATAAGGGAGTTGAGGAATAAAATTATTGAGACCGATACCAGTAAGAGGATTGGCTTTAATCATCTCAACTGCCACCCTTGCTAAGGCTAAGCGCTGGTCAATCGCTTCTTGACCTGAAAGAGACGAGGTGAAAAAATAGAATGGGGCACTGACCAAAATGAGAAACAATATCAGGAGTAGATAACGTATTACAGATAATAGATAGCTATTTCTCTTGAAAAAGCGGTTTACTAAAAGCCAAAAGCCAACTACTAATCCAACCAACCAAGCAGAGCGAGAAAAAGAGAGAGCAAGAGCAATACCCCCTAAGACCAGCGCTACAGCTTGAATAATTTTCTGTCGTATGTCTTGCCTCTTATATGCCATGATTAATATCAACGACACTAGGAGAAATCCCGCCAAAACATTAGGGTGGGGAAAAGTGGCATAAGGTCGGAGAACCAGGCGACCATTAACGATGGATTTGGCAATTCCTGGTGTAATGATATTAAAACTTCTTTCTCCAAGCCACCAAAAAGGTCCGCCAATTGTTCCCTGATTAATAAATTGAGCCATGGCAATCAGGGAGGAATATATCACTCCTAGCGATAAGGGAAATGTGAGGCGGGAAACGTTTGGTTTTGTCTTGGCAACATACAACCCAAGAAGAGAAAATTCAATGATTTTAACAAATTTGTAAAGAGCGACACCTTGATTGGTTGCCAGAAGTGAATTTACTAAGAGAAAAAGAAAAGCCGCCAACATCCACCAGTATTTTTTCAGGGTATAGCGTATGGCGTGGAGGGTATAATTTCTCCTTCCTTCACCCAACCAAGTAAGTAAAATTGCCACTACTAAAATATCAGTCAAATAAATAGTCGGAGACAAATAATCAACCGGTAATCCCAGCACTTGAGTCCAACTAGGCCAGAAATGGCGACCAAGCTGAACAGGCAGGAGTAAAATGAGCAGCCAAAAAAATTGGCGATGAGGCTTCATGGCTTGGGACGAACAACAACGTACCGATTTCTTCCTTCTCCCTCAGAAACGGTTTCGACATCAGTTTCTTTTGCTAAAGCCATATGAATGATTCTTCTTTCTGAAGAGGGCATTGGCGGTAAAACCTGTTCTTCCTTAGAAAAACGGGCTTTTTGGGCTGCCACTAAAGCCATTTTCTCTAAAGTTTCTTGGCGTCGTTGGCGATAATCACCGACATCAACAACAATCCTTGACCATTCCCCTGTTTGACGATAAACAATCATCGCCGTCATTCTCTGAATCGCTCTTAGGGTTTCTCCATGGTAGCCAATAAGAATACCGGGGTCGTTCGTCTCCAGCTTAACTTGGTAAAGGTCCTCTGCCTTAGAAATTTCAATTTCCGCCTCAACCTCAAGATTTTTAAGCAGTTCCTCAACAACTTTTTTAATTTTGGTCAGGTTTTGATCTTTAACTTTTTTAACCATGGTTCAAGTCCACCCCAACCGCCAATAAAATATTGCTGAATGGCCATTATTAGAGAAAAGGTAAACCAGTAAAGAATCAAGCCTGAGGGAAAAGAATAGCCAATCAAGAGAGTCATCAAAGGAAAAAGATAAGTCATTTGTGATTGCATTGAGGTAGCCATATCGTCAGCTCTGCCTGGAGTTTTGGCTGCTTCTTTCTGAGCCGCTGTCAAAGCAGGCATCATCATTTTTGAAGAAATTAATTGAACTAAAGCCGCTGCCAAAAGAAAGAATCCAGGCAAGGGAAGAGGAATTCCTGGTAAATGAAAAATATCAGGTTTACCTAAATCTAGATAGAAAAATTGGGTGTTGATAACTGTCTCGGCAGGCAGTTGGAGTTGGGGATAGAGTACCTCATTTAGCTTTTGAATCACGTCACCGTCAGTCCGTAACACCTGAATAAAAGCTTGATAAAGGGCAATTAAAACAATTAACTGAATTATTTGAGGTACACAGCCGGCAGCAGGATTGGCACCGTGTTGTTTATAAAGCTCCATTTGTGCTTTTGCGTAAGCTTGTTTGTCCTTGCCATACTTTTTCTTTAATTTCTCCAGTTCAGGCGCCAATTCTCTCATTCTGGCAGTGGCTTTCATTGAGGAACGAGTCAAAGGCAAAAGTAAGAGGCGAATCGCCACGGTTAAAACAATCAGCGCCAAACCAAAATTATGGAAAAGCAACTGATAAAGAAATATCAGGGCATTAACTAATGGTTGGTATAAAACTAAATGCCAGAGTTGAACCATATTAGCGCTTATCTTATTGGATCATAGCCGCCTTCCGACCAAGGGTGACACCTCATAATCCTTCTTATTCCTTTTAAACTCCCCAAAATTATACCATAGCGCTTAATGGCTTGATAAGTGTATTCAGAACATGTCGGCCGAAAACGACAGGCAGCGTCGGATAAAAATAAAAACTTGAGAATCGGAGAGCGAAAAAACCAGGATTTTTGATAAGCCTTAATTAATGAATTGACTTCGGTTTTAATCTTTTTGAGGTCTGTATCAATAATTCCTTTCTTTGCGAGGAAGACAACATCAAAACTAGTTTTCATCTTAGGAGCTATTTCTAAAACCGCCTCACTTAACAATCTTTTCGCTCGATTCCTTTTAACTGCCTTTTTGTGGATTTTTGAAGAGATAATAAAGCCAAACCTTGATGGCTGGTCGCTGGTTACTGGCCGCTGGTCACTGATTAACAAACTAAATAATCTCCCTTGAATAAGAATGCCTTCTTTTTTAACTCGCTTTAATTCGGTTCTTAAGGGAAGTCGGTGTTTTTTGGGTAGCATTCTAAACACTCAGGCGTTTACGTTCTTTGGCGCGCCGTTTTTTAATAATATTTTTGCCGCCAGGGGTGCGCATCCTTTTGCGGAAGCCATGAGTTCTTTTTCTTTTTTTCTTTTTCGGTTGGTAAGTTCGTTTTGGCATGTTCTTAGGATACTAAGAAATGAAAAGAAAAACAAGATGATTTAGTACTTGACAACCTGTGGATAACTTGTTTTAATGATTTTTGCCCCTGCCCCACTATCATCAGCTTTTAACCATGGACAAAGATAAAATCTGGCAAACTGTTTTGGAAAATTTAAAACTGACTCTTTCTTCTGCCAACTTTGCCACTTGGTTTCCCCAAACATTCATTAACCAAATCAAAGAAGTTGATAAAAAGCATCAGATTATGGAAATCGCCTCGCCTTCTTCTTTTATCAGAGACACGATTGAAAATCGCTATTATGGTTTAATCAAAGAAGCTTTAGATAAAACTACGAAAAAGAAAAATGATTTAACTTTTATTGTCAAACAATTAAAAGAACCCAAAGCAAAAGAGAAGGAAGGTAAAAAGGGCCCCCTTTTTGAAAAAGCAAAACCAGAGAAATCAACCGCCCAAGAATCAATTGTTCGGGCTGGTTTACGAGCCGATTTTAATTTTGAAGCTTTTGCTGTCAACGCCACCAACCAAATGGCTCATGCTGCCGCTAACGCCGTAGCAGAATCACCGGGCAAAGCCTACAACCCTCTTTTTCTTTATGGTGGTGTGGGTGTAGGTAAAACTCATTTAATGCAAGCCGTTGGCGCTGCCATTTTAGAACGCCGTCCTCGATTAAATATTATTTATTGTATGGGAGAAGAATTCACCACCGAAATTGTCGATGCCATCCGTAAAAAAACCACCAAACAATTTAAAGATAAATATCGTTCGGCTCGGGTTCTCCTCATTGACGATATTCAATTCATTGCCGGCAAAACCATGGTTCAAGAGGAATTCTTCCATACTTTCAATGCCATCTGGCGGGTGGCTGATGAAATTAGTAACTTGGAAGCTCGTCTCCGCTCTCGTTTTGAAGGCGGTTTAACGATTGACATTCAAGATCCTGATTTTGAATTAAGAACCGCCATTATTTTAATTAAAGCCCAGCAGCGAAGAATCAAATTGCCCATGGATGTAGCCCAATTAATTGCCGGCAACATCACTTCCACTCGCCGTCTAGAAGGATTTTTAGTCCGTCTCCTTACTGAAGCCAAAACAAAAAATGAACCAATTACTCCTGAATTAACCTCTGCTCTTTTAGGTACCACCGATGCGGAAACTATTCCCAAGCGCATTGTTAAACCAAGAGAAATCCTCAGTGCTGTTGCTAATCATTATAATTTCAAAAACCGGGAACTTTTGGGTCCAAGAAGACCAAAAAAATTAGCTCTGGCTCGACAAGTCTTAATGTACCTTCTCCGGACCGAATTGAAAATGCCCTTAATGGATATTGGCCAATTTCTCGGTAACCGAGACCACACCACGATTATGCACGGTGTTGATAAAATCACTAATCTTTTACCTGAGTCTGAGGAAACGCGGGTGGATATTGCGGGGATAAAACAAAAGCTTTATGGATAAAAATTTTTAGTTATCAACTTATCCACGAAAGAATGAAAATTATTAACCAAGATTTAGACAAAAAGAAAAACCGAAAATTGATGGGAGCATCAGAAAATTACTAACTTATCAACAAGCCAACAACTACAACAAGATAATATATTATAACTAACATTTAGGAGTTTAATATTAAAAAATTAAAAATTGATAAATTAAGAAATTAGGTGTAAAATTAAGGAGGATTCGATGAAGCTTTCAATTCTTCAAGAAAATCTAGCCAAAGGGTTAGCTACTGTCAGCCGTTCGGTTGCCAGTCGGGCTCAATTGCCGGTTTTAAGCAATATCCTTTTAGCCACCGACCAAGGAAGACTGAAACTTTCTGCCACTAATTTAGAGACTGGCATTAATCATTGGTTAGGGGCTAAAGTGGAAAAAGAAGGCGCTATTTCTGTTCCCGCCAGGGTTTTTGCTGAATTTGTTGCTTCTTTACCGGCAGAGAAAATTAATCTCGCCACAAGAGAAAACAATTTATTGGTTAACTGCGGTCATTATCAAGCAGAGTTTAATGGCTTAGTTGCCACCGAATTTCCCAAAATTCCTTCTGTTAAAGGTAAGCCGGATATCAGTTTTTCTTCTT
>Ga0111213_110_pt1 | contig 15107 bp, 18 predicted proteins | sample DeeMarSWOR152_54_FD_80362 | JGI IMG/M metagenome (GOLD analysis project Ga0111213, IMG submission 80362) | Microgenomates bacterium DG_75 | reverse complement strand
GATAAAGCCGTTGAAAATATGCTGGCCGCCAATGTCCTTGACCAGCTTGGCGGCAAGGGTGGCTTGCGATGGCTAGAGTATCAGGAAAGTATTGCCACCGAATCGGCTGAACCGGAAGAAGAGGATGAAGCGACTGAAGCGGGAGAACCTGAGGAAGAAGAAGAGGCAACAGAAGCCGGAGAACCAGAGGAGGAAGAAGAAGCCACCGAGGAAGCTGCTTTAGTGGAGGAAACTCCGGTTGAAGAGGTAGTGAACATGACTACCACTGAGGATGGCACTCTAGCCTATGAGATTCCCGGAATTAAATACAAAAAATTTCTGGGGATGATTAAGATTAAACTTAAGAGGACGGCAATTGTTTCCGCTGAAACCGGCGAACTCTTAGGTATTCAAGAAGATCTTCTAACCAGACTTCTAGACATCTTCTCATTATAGCGCCTTCATAACGATCTCGGATTAAACCAACTCAACGCTTTATTAACTTACTTGTTGCCTCTTCCCAACATTCGGGTACCATGCTTACTGGAAAGTCATAGCCTTCAATGTCTTCACAAATGACACTGCCATTGCCATCGGCAACGATGAACCAGCCAGTGGACTCATGGTAAGCCAACCACCAACCACCACCGATTTCCCCGGCAAACTTCACTCCTCCATTAGCATAGGTACCGGTATTTTCATCTATTGTCACTGTTACATCCCCAATCGGTTTATTATATCTCGCCGCAAAAGCTTCTTTGATTTGCTCAAGGTCTGATTTCTCTTCTTCAACAGGCACCGTCGGTGTTGGTGAGGGCAAAAGTACTGGTGAGGCAGGCGGGCTTGAAATAACTGTCGGGCTTGGGCTCGATTCAATTGAAGGAACTCCTGTTCTCATCGTCCACAATAAAAATCCTCCACCAACAAGAGCTACCACTAGCAAAATAATGGCAATTATTAAAATGTATTTTCTCTCCACCTAATTCTCACCCCCTTCGTTAAATGAAAAAGATAACAAATCCTAAAGCCAAACAATAAATCCCAAATAACCAAAGCTTGGCACTGAGTAAAGTTTTTTCTAAAATCCTTAAAGCGCCATAACCAACTGCTCCCGCCACTACCATTCCTAAAATTCCCTGTTCTAGATAGCCACAGGGTGAGTAGATTAAATCAGGAATTTGTAAAAGCAAAGCGCCAAGAATTGCGGGAATGGCTAAATAAAAAGAAAATTGAAAAGCAGTTTCTCTATCAAATCTCCTCCATAAACCGGAAACAATTGTTGCCCCTGAACGAGAAACCCCAGGTAAAATTGCCAATGCTTGAAAAGCACCAACCAGCAGCGCATCTCGCCAATTTAAACTCTTAAACTGACGGTTAAACTTTTTAAACTGTTTACTCGTAAATAGTAATCCACCAGTGATTAATAAAGTCACTCCCACCAACTTAAGGGAGTTAAAGATATCATTAACATAATTTTGGAGCAATAAACCGACTATCGCCGCCGGGATTGTTCCTACAACGATTAACCAAATAATTTTTTGAGAGATTTTAATTAGCTCTTTTCTGAAATAGACCAGGACGGCACCTAAAGTGCCAACGTGCACCAAAATATCAAATAAAACGGGAGGTTCGGTGAAATTAAATAATTTTTGGAAAATGACCAAATGTCCAGAAGAAGAAACGGGTAAAAATTCTGTTAAACCCTGAATAATAGCTAAAAAGATTGCCTGGGAATAAGACATCGGCTTAATTCTACTAAATTTTCTTTCCTAAAACAAAAAACCCGCTGAATAGCGGATTCTTTATTGTTCCTAGAAAACCCGTAAGCCGGATTCTGTTTTAGCAGCCATCTATCTATGCCCTCGAACCTCGGCACTGGGGAAGACATCCTCATAACGCGCCAATCGGAGGTTGCAGCGGGGAGGGTTGCCTCTTTTCACTCTCTTCCCCGGACCCTTTAGGGTCTAGGGTGAGTCGTCGTCTCTGTGGCCCTATCTAGCCCCATACGACCAGGCGCATGGAGTGACACCTTTCGGTGCCCACCCTGTCTCCTGCTGTCCGGACTTTCCTCCCCTGCCGTTTTTTAAAACTTAAAACGGCGGGGTAGCTGCCAGTTTTCTAGGAACAGGGGTATTATAGCACAAAAAAACCAAAAAATCCAGAAAGAATCCTTCGGATTCGTTCGTGGCTGTGCTACACCCAACTTCTGTTGGGAGCTGCGTCCGCCTGTTGGCGGTCTCGCAACCGATGAATTAAAGCTGCTTAAATCTATCTGAAGCAAAAACTTCCGAAGCAATTACTTGAGCCAACAAAACCACAGGAATAGCCAAAATTGCTCCCATTACTCCACCAAGCTTAAAGCCAATCGCCAAAGAAAGAATTGTCACCAGGGGATTAACGCCTGTCTCTTTTGACATAATTTGAGGACAAATAAAACTACTCTCCACTTGTTGAATCAAGAAATACAAGGCAGCGACCGCCAAGGCCATTAAGGGTGAAATTGCCAAACCAGCCAAAATTGCTGGAATCGAAGAAGCGACAGGACCGATATTGGGAACAATCTCAAAAATTCCCGCCAAGAGAGCCAGAGGTAAGGCAAAATCAATTCCTAAAAGGCGCAAACCAAGATAAGCCATCACACCAATCACCGCCATTGAAATTAGTTCCGCTCTTACCCAACCACCCAATTTCTTCTCAACTTGGTCAATAAATTTCTCCGCCCTTGCTTCCCCGTCCCCCCCAAAAAGAATATGGAGATAACGATTAAGATTTTTTCTTTCCAGAAGAAGATAAAAAGCAATAATCAAAACAGCCAGAGCACCAACTAAACTAGAGACGATGGTCAGGCTGAATTTGAAAAGGTTGGCAGGAATTGAACCTAATTGTTGAATCTGACTCTCAACAATTCGTTGATCAATACTAGGAATCCCCAAGTCTTCAATAAGCTCTGGAATTTTAGCGACTAGATTTGAGGTCTGATCAATTAATGGTGGAATCACCCCGGCAATGACTATGCCCACGACCAATATAATTAAGATGTAAATTAAAATAATCCCCAATACTCGAGGGATTTTCATTTTCTCCATCTTGTCAATGGCGGGGTTAAGCGCCGCCATCAAAACCATGGCGACGAATAAACCGACAATAATTTGTCTAATTTGCCAAACCAACCAAAGGGAAATTAAGAAGGCAACTGTAAAAATGATCGTCCGGTGAGAAATTTCAATCTTACTGGGCATTGTTTTTAGTGTACCATTTTCGGACCAAATCTTCTACTCCATTCTTCCACCCTTCGTTGCTGATGTCAAACCAGTGAATTCGTTGATTTGATTTAAACCAGGTATCTTGTTTCCGGGCATATTGATGTTCATCCGTTTTCCAACGGACAATAGTTTTCTCTTTTGGCTCTTCACCTTTAAAAAAAGACTGCCATTCTTTGTAGCCAAGCGTATCCCCTAAAGCCGATTTATTCCAGGTGTAACCTTTATCTAAAAGCCCTTTAATTTCTTCTTCAAGCCCTTCATTTAATCTCCTTCTCACTCGCTCATCAATTCTCTTATCTAAAATCTCTCGAGGCGCGTTCAGACCAATATACAAGTGATCTGACTCGGTATGTTTGGCTGGACGCCAAGAGGGGTTCTCTTTCCTAAAAAGAGCTACTTCAATCGCTCTCACCAGGCGGCGAGGATTAAACTTATCAGAACGTTTCATTAAAGCCGCCCTCTCTGAGTCAAGTTTGGCTAGGTGATTAAAGAGTTTTTCTGCTGACCAATCCTTAAGCTCAGCTCTAAGTTTCGGATGGCGAGGAATTTCCCTTGTCTCAACTCCGTCAACCACACCATCAATATAAAGACCAGTACCGCCTACTAATATCGGCAGTTTCCCTTTTTGCCAAAGATTCTTTATTTCCCGCCAAGCCAGGCGATAGAAATGAGAAAGACTAAACTCTTCATTAGGATTAACCACATCAAGAAGATGGATGGGTACACCCTCAACCTCCCAATAGCCCTCCGCTTCTCGCTCTTTGCCTTTTCTCACTGGTCGCCAGATACCACCAGTAATATCTTTACCTGTACCAATATCCATACCTCGATAAACCTGGCGAGAATCAGCCGAAATAATCTCACCTTCAAATTCTTTAGCTAGACGGATCCCTAAACCCGTTTTTCCGGTGGCAGTTGGTCCGCAGATAACTAGAAGTTTATCCATGTGTTATATTATATATCTAGCCACCAAATGGAGCCTGAAATCTTAAAAAATGATAGAATAAAGAAAAGGAGGTGAGAAAATGAAACAAACCCTGGAAAATTTAACCAAGGCTTTTATTGGTGAAAGCCAAGCCAGAAATAGATACACCTTCTATGCCAAAATTGCCAAGAAAGAAGGTTATGAGCAGATTGCCGAGATTTTCTTAATTACGGCGGAAAACGAGAAGGAGCATGCCAAGCGATTGTTTGAGCATATTATCGAGCTGAAGAAAAAATCAAAAGAGAAAATAGATGAATTGACGGTCGAGGCGGCAGCACCAATTGTTTACGGTAAAACCGCGGAAAATCTTAAGGCGGCAATTGCCGGTGAACATTACGAATACACGGAAATGTATCCGGAGTTCGCCAAAGTGGCAACCAAAGAAGGCCTTCCCCATATTGCCAAGAGATTAAGAGCCATTGCCATTGCTGAAAAGCATCATGAAGAAAGATACAAGAAATTATTAAAAGAAGTGGAAGGGAAAACGGTTTTTAAGAAGAAAAAGGCAACCTGGTGGGTTTGCCGCGAATGTGGTTATGTTCACTTCGGCAAGCAACCACCAAAGGTTTGTCCTTCCTGTGACCATCCAAGGAGCTTTTATCAGGTTAAATGTGAGGAATATTAATGGCAAAAATTAAAATCAACAAAGTCAAACTAAAGGCTTTTGTCGATTTGAGTCTCTTGATTGTTTTTCCGATTGCCGCAGTTTCCGGTATCATTCTAGGTCGACTTCCCAGCGGCGGCTATCGCGGTGGTAGAGGAATCATTGGTAGTTCTTTTTTGGGAATTGACCATTATACCTGGAGAACCATCCATTATAATTCCCATCTTCTTTTCGTTCTTTTAGTGGTAATTCACCTCACCTTGTCTTGGGATTTTTTGAAAAATTTACCTAAATTGATCAAAACTTACATTCAGGAATTGAAAAAGTAAATTATTAGTTAATCAGCTCTTCCAAAACTCGCCATCTTCGCTTTTTCTCTTCTGGATGAACATCGTCTTTGAATTCGAAAGCAGCTGTTCCCGGGCGGGGTGAGTATTTGGCAATGTAGGCTTTAACAAAACTCACTTTTCTACAAAGTTTGACCGTATTTTCAAATGCTTCTTTTGTTTCTCCGGGAAAGCCAACAATAATATCCGTGCCAATTTTAATATCAGGAATCTTTTTCCTGATTTTTTCCACTAGTTTAATGTATTGAAGTGCCTTATAAGGACGGTTCATTTGTTTTAAAATTTTGTCATCGCCGGACTGAACCGGTAAATGAAGATAACGGTCAATTCTGGGCAAGATCATCGCCTCAATAATATCATCCGTTAAATCCCAAGGATTGGAGGTAATAAAAGAAATTTTCTTAATTTTTTTGATTTCATGGAGACGAATCAGAAGCTGGCTAAATTTCTTTCTGGGTTTCAGATTTTTACCATAACTATTAACATTTTGCCCCAATAAAGTAATTTCTTTGTAGCCACGCTTAGCTAATTCCTCGACTTCACAAACAATTTCTTCAAAAGGTCGGCTCTTTTCTTCTCCCCTGCCATAGGGAACAACACAGTAAGAGCAAAAATGGTCACAACCCCTCATAATCGGCACAAAAGCGCTAGTTGGTTTTTTTCGTTTGGGAGAAACTTTTTCGGGACCAATTAGCTCTTCAATCGTTCTAAATTCATCAACTTGAGGCAGTCTATTTTTAAGCTGACGTAAAGTATACCGCCGCCTTTCGCCCAGAGCAGAACTAAGCATGCAACCCGTGAGAATAATTTTTTGCAATTAAGCCAAAAACCCGATTTTCAGCAGATTCACGAACAGAACAAGTGTTAATGACAATCACATCAGCCTTACTGATTTCCTTCGCCAATTGAGAGCCCTTTTTCTCAAAAACCGCTGCCATCCGCTCTGAATCAGCTTCATTCATCTGACAACCAAAAGTTTGGATGAAGTACTTCATGGCCTATATCCTCTCAATTTTATTCCACATTTCTTGAGCAAAAACGAGGGTTGAATTTTGTAAGCGCTTAGGGTCTTGATTGAAAAAGTACTCCTTCCCATGAATTCGCGTCTTATAAAAAATCTTAATTGGTTTATTATTTTGCAAGCGGTATTTTTGGAGAAACAGTTTAATAATTTCACTTTTAGAAAAACCGAAATAAAATTTTGCAAACACACTCTTAAAGACAACCTCTCTTATATACTTTAAAAGCAGATAGTTTTCTTTTTTGGTAGAATGGCTAAGGTCTATCAATTTAAAAATCTCCAAAATTGCTTGTTTGACACTTCTAATGGCAGATTCTCTTATTAACCGCTTTGTGGGCCAATCGATTTTTTCTAAAACTTCCTCTCCACCCAAATGAAGGTGATTAGTCTTGACGTAAGTGAGGTAAACCGGCCCTAAAATTGGCGATACATCATACTCAGTTATTGACTTAACCCAGTCTAAAGGCCAAAATTGATAAGTAATCGGAATCTCAACGCCCTCGATCTTTCTATATCTTTCGGTGAGTTTTTTTGCTGAATAAATTTTTTTAGAATCTTTAACAATCATTATTAGATCTAGATCGTTTACCTTCTCGGCTTCCTCTCTTCCTGCTGCACTGCCAGTGAGATATAAACTGCCGCTCCTTTCAAATTTCTTACCAATCTCTTTCAAAGTTTTTAATTCCTTTTTATAAACTGAAGGCCAAGCTCTCTTGGGTGGTGAACTACTAATTTTTATGAAAGCCGGAATCCTCATATTTTCTCCTTATTCATCTGGCAACCAAAAGTTTGGATGAAATATTTCATTGGCTTAAATGATTTTATTCTCAATCAAATCTTTTTTAAATCTCTCACATTTTTCCAATTCTCTCTCTTTTTCCGCTTTAGGACCAATTGATGCTCCCCAAAAATCACCCATTAATCTTTGGGCTAAAATTGGTCTTAAATCGTTCAAAAAATTTTGTTTATCATCATGAGTAAGCAAATCTCTAAAAGACAATAGAAATTTTTTTGCCAAGTCACTCTCGCCCAAACTTTGCCTGACTCTCACGTAAAAGTAAGCTGCATCATAATATCTAAGACCACAACCACCATGTTCTGCATCAACTAAGCCGAATTTACCATTTTTTAAAACATACATATGCCAAGGAACGAAGTCACCATGATTCCAACACTTCTTTATTCTTTGTCGGGAATTCTTAATTATTGTAAGTAATGGTTGGACATCAAAACTTACCTGAGACGCCCACTCCGAGGCAGAGGTTATTAAATATCCACCAACTGATTTCGTTTTTTGTTCATCTTTAGGTTGACAATCAATCTGGTTAATAAGGTAAGTAGCTCGGGCAATTTTCAGAATCCATTTATTTAACTGTTTAGTTTTTGGGGGGTATTGATTTGCTAGTGTTTGATTACCAAAATAATCGCTAATAAAAAAGAATAATTTTTTTTGAAAAAAGCCTTTTTCAATATTTTTAGGAACTAAAAAGGGCGTTTTTGAGCTCAACTGTGAGCCAGTCTTTTCATTCCAATTAAACTCGTTTTCTGTCATCTTGCCAGTTTTAATCGTGGTTGCCATTTTGAAAAACAATTGCTGGCTGTCTTTCTCAACAACCGCCGTTACATGCCGCCATAACCTCTCAATCTTAACAACCTTGTAGCCTTTCTTTTTGAGAAAATCAGTGACTGAATCAAGGGGAATTTTTCTTGCTTTTGGTCTTGGAAATTTCCTTCTTTTTGCTCTAACCATATGTTAAAGTTAAATCATGAAAAAATATTATCATTTTGATAGTAGAAGATTTGTTGTTGTTGATTCTCGCCATAATATTTTTCATTGGTTGATAACCGTCATCATTAGAGTAATTATTTCTTCAATAATGATGACCTTAAGTGTTTACTCCGCCGCCATTGGTTATTCTCTCTCAGCCGACACAATTAAACCTTACTTACCGAATGCTTTGACTGAAAAAGTCGTCTTTTATTCTGCTCAACTACCCTATTTTCAACTCATCAATCAATTCATTTTTAGTCGTCTTGATCACTGGTATAGAGACGCTTTTGTTTGGTGGGGAATAGTTGTCGGCATTCCCCTAATCTTATTAGGAATCACTATTTTCCTCAGTAATCTTTTTAGTCTCTATTACACCATTTTCAGTCCTTCCTACAATCGAACCCACTGCCCCTTCTGTAAACAGCCAATAAAGGTAGTATAAGAAATTTTACCACTCTTTACTTGTTTTTTGAAGCTGTATCTGATATTATAGGTCATCATGGGAGAAAGAATAGAGGGAGAATTAAAAGAAAAGCTGGCTCAATCAATTTTTTCTAGAGCAAAAAATCTTATAGAAAGAGACGGAGAGCAGTTTACAGGCTTTGTCTGTGCTTTTTATGACGCCCCTACACCATATATTAAAAGGCCTGATGCTCCTTCAACTTTCTTTCTGAATCTTCTTTTTGAAAAGGGAATTTCCAGAATAGTCATTACTCATAGAAAAGCAAGGGAAGAAAAAAGAAAAAAAGGTTTAATTAGAAAAAAAGAAATTATTATCCAGCATCCCGAATTTACTACAGTCCAAATCCATACCAGAGTAGATAGAGATATAGTTGATGTCTTCCAATTGCATTTTGAGGAAAACAAAATGCCTACTTTTTACACTTATACTGATTTTTACCATAAAGGCATAGGTTCAATTCCTGCAAGGACAGAACAAAGAGAAGTAACTTTAGACAATCTTGAAGCCTTTGATTGGGTAATGAATAATTTGATGCCAGCTGAACCTCTAAAGACACCCCTTCCAAAAACTTAGTGAGCCCGATAAAATAAAAAAAGTGAAGCAAACGGAAAAATCACAAGCAGTCAGGCTTGATCGAGCCTTCCAGGCTGGAGCAGATATGTCTGCCAGAGAAAAAGAGATTCTTGCTGATATTGTTTCAAAAACAAATTTTAAGCCTAAAAAAGTTATTTGGCGCAGCAGTTATTGGGGAACTAAGCAAATAGGTGCTGTTCATTATCAAGGGACTTTTAAAAACAAACCCGCTGTTTTAAAAATTCAAGGAGTCAAGCCAGAGATAAGTGAATAGATTGATTACTGATAGTTTTCTTGTTGACCCAAAGAAACCAATTGCTAAGTATTCGACGAAATCCACAAGAAATCAAGCTAATAAGCTTCTTACAGAACTTTCTTAATCCTTAGACATTCACTCAATCTTTTTTACCTGATAAAGACCAACGTAATTTTTGCTTTCTGGCTTATAAAACTTATTAATTTCCTCAAGATAGTTATCCATTCCCCCTAATTGATTATCCCGAGTGACGATAAAAGCTTTATATTGAAATTCAGAAGAAGTTAAAAGCTCGATTGATGGTTTATCCAGAGGATAATAAAAAATCTCAAGATTAGGATTTTTTAACAAATAGACAAATATCGCTGATTCTGGATTGCCACTATCTAACCTTACTCCTACTAAAATTTTTTCTTCTTTACTAGCTCGATTCAGATACTCAACCACGGGCTCAACTCCATAACCCGAGGTCCAATTGGTAATATATTGACTTTTGTCAACGAGAATCGCCTGGTTTGGAGGGAAGCAATTAAAAAATTTCTCTGGTTTAATTAATTGAATCAGATCGTAAAAAAGACAAGGAATAACCACTAAAACAAAAACAACAATGAAAAATGGCTTTCTTTTTTCTAAAAACCTGAAAGCCTCTCCTGCCAACAAAACCAAAAAGGGAGTCATTAAGACAATATAACGAGAATTGGGTTGACGACTAAGAAATATTGCCGCCAAAAAAGGTAGGAAAAACCAAAGAGCGAGATAATTCTTTCTTAGTCCTAATAATCCGGAAATCAATAAAAATGGGGTAGCATAAAACAAAAGCCAAGATGAATAAAATCTCAAATTTCTTAACCAAAGATTGAGGGGAAAGCTTAAAAGTTCGCCGGTTGACAAACGGAACTCTAAGTCTTTTTGGGCAATGAGTCGATATGAAGAATGAAGAAACAAAGGGACAAAAACAAAAAGAAAAATAATTAATGAATAAACTGTAACTATTAAATAGCGTCGATTCTTCTTCTTGAAAAGATATCCAGCCAAAAGTGACAGAAACGCCAAGAAAACAAAAAAGATGCTTGATGACTTAATCCACATCCCTACGCCTAAAATAACTCCCAGAATAATCGCCAATTTCGTCCGGGGTTTCTCTAATAAACAAAAAGTCAGATAAAAAGACCAAATAGCAATAAAATTAAGCATCCCCTCCATCAAAGCCATTCTTTCAAAGAAAAAAACATAAGGAACCAACAAGTAAATTAAAGCAAGCCAAAAAGCAATTTTTCTATCAAAAATTCTTCTCGCTGTTAAAAAAACTCCTATTGTTGTTCCTAAACCAATTAAAACAACAGTCAGCCGACCAGCTAAAAATAAATTTGATGAGAAAAAGCCTGCCAAAGAAAAAAGCCATATTGGCAAGGGTTGTTTGCCATCAAAAAGAGCCGGATAAAAGTAATGATGAGTTTTAGTAATAATCTGGGACCAATGAAGGTAAATAGATTCGTCATTAAAAATGGGTAATCTTGTTAAATTGGATAGGCGAAATAAAAAATAAATGAGGGTAAGAAGAATTAATGGTTTCTCATTAATTAACCGACCGATTATTTTCAAACGAAATGACTGAACCACGGCCACCGTAGCTTAAGTGTAGCATATTTGAAGAAGAGATTACCTCACTGCCTTCTTCAGTGGCTTACCTGGAGAAAATCGTGGCGCCCGGTGACCTTTAACCATCTTTCTCTCGTTAGTGCCCGGAACAATCACTGGTTTCTCTTTGACTTTAGTCACCCGAAAAGTGCCAAAGCCAGAAAGAACCACCTTATCGCCTTTTTTTAAAGCATTGGCAACTTCGGCGAGAAAAGTATCAATCGCTTCGCGAGAAGCTTTTTTGGTTAGATGAGCTTTAGCAGCTACTAAAAAAACCACTTGTTTCTTGGTCATTAATTCACCTCTTTCAACCACGTCTAGTGTGGTGAGCAGGAGACTTTAACAAAGGATACATTAAAAAGAGAAGTTTGTCAAGCTAATTCGGGCTTTTTTTTCTACTTAGCCTTAGTCATTTCGCTAGCAGCCGTTTCCCGGATACAAGTCACCTTAATCTGTCCGGCATAAGAAACTTTATCTTCCAACTCTTTGGCAATTTTGTTAGCCAAAACTACCAGTTCATCATCAGTCACTTCTTCAGGTTTTACCAACACCCGAACATCTCGACCGGCCTGATAGGCAAAAGCCTCATCAACTCCTTTAAATTTGTTCGCAATTTCCTCAATCTCTTCCATCCGTTTAACATATTCCTCGTGAGCCTCATATCTTGCGCCGGGTCGAGAACCGGAAATGGCATCAGCAATCCAAACAATTCGGGATTCTGGCGAAGAAAAAGGTTTATCCTCATGATGTTCGGCAATACAAGCAATCACTTCTTTGGGTAAACGATATTTCTTAGCCAAATCAACTCCCAACTGAACATGAGTTCCCTCTTCTTCGGTCACCACCTTACCGATGTCATGAAGCAAACAACCCAAACGAACAACATTAATATCTGCCCCTACCTCATGAGCAATCTGAACTCCAATTTTGGTCTCTTCCAAAGTGTGGGCAATCATATTTTGACCATAAGAAAATCGAAATTTAAACCTTCCCAGAAGCTTGATTAAATCCGGATGAAGCCGATAAACCTTAAGCGTATGACAGAGCTTTCTCCCTTCCTCAAACATAATTTTTTCTACTTCTTTCTTGGTCTGATCGACTACTTCTTTAATTCTAGCTGGTTGGATTCTCCGGTCCCGAACCAATTTTTGTAAAGCTCTTTTGGCAACTTCCCTGCGAACGGGATCAAAAGAAGAAATAATTATGTCATTCGCATCACCCAATTCAATTTCTACCCCCGTTGCTTGTTCAAAAGCTCGAATATTTCTCCCTTCACGCCCAATCACTCTGCCTTTTAACTCCTCGTTGGGTAATTGAACCGAAGAAACCGTATACTCCGCCACATAGTCAGTCGCCCCATGCTGCATTGCTTCTACCAATAACTCTTTAGCTTTTTCTTCTACCCTCTCCTCAACTTCCTCTTCGGCGTCTTTGATTTTCCGAGAAATATTTTCAGCTAGATGTTTCTCTGTTGCCTCAAGAAGAAGTTCCTTCGCCTCAACGCGAGTTAACTTAGCAATCTTCTCAAGCTTAGCCACTTCTTTCTTTTTTACCTCGTCAACTTTGCCAAGTTTTTTATTTAATTCTTTTTGACGCTTATCAAGTTGTTTTTCCTTTTCTTCTAAAGCTCCTTCACGACGCTCAATTTCCGCAATCTTAACGGCTAATTCTTGAGCAATTCTCTTACTCGCTGTTTTTCTAACTGTTGTTTTTCTCTTAGCTCCTTTTCGAGCTGCCTTTTCTTCTGTTAAAGCTTTGGTTAGTAAACTATCTAAAAGTCCCATAGAACCTCCTTGTTTTGGCGACTTGGTTGATGGCACACGGAAAACAACCGTTTGTAGATAACGGTTTAGATAAACAAAATGTTTAGTCTACATTTTTTAGAAGCCATAATTGATAAAACCAACTTCGCCAAAAATTAAATATTAACTAATTTCAATAGTGCTATTTTATCACTCTTTTAAAAATTTAGCAACCACTTTTTTAATAATCTCCCAAGAAAAACCCCGCCGTGCCAAGTAAGCAGACATTTTCTGGTATCGTTTCTCTCTGGGCAGGTTTTTATAAGCCTTGGTTTTCTTCTCTGCCAACTTCTTTGCCAAAGGCAACTCATCTACCTTCTCAATGGCTTTTTTGATTATCTCCTTATCCACTCCTTTTTGTCTTAACTCCATCGTCAAACCAAATTTCCCCCGGGGACGAAAAGTAGTCCTTTGTTCCACCCACCATTGAGCAAATTCTGAGTCATCTATTTGTTTCAATTGGTTTAATTTCTTAACCACTTCCTCAATAATTTTTGGTCTTGATTTTTTCTTTTTAAGATAATTACGAATTTCTTTTTCTGACCGTGGCCTGCGAGAAATTAGACGAAGAGTTCTGTCAACGAGTTTTTGGAATTCATTTTTAAAAACCAAATCATCAATTTGTTTTTGGGTCAATTTTTGCCCAACTTTTAAGCCTGCTTTTAAAAAATTATCCCCATCTAAGCCAAAAGTAAATTCTCCATCAAGATAAATATTGACTCTCTTTTTGTTTTTTTGGACTTTGATTCTAGTGATTTGGGGCACACGATTATTATATCATTGACATTTCTAATCCTTTTTGCTATCTTAAAGCCACTGCCCGGAAGGGTTTTTTTAGTTAAAAATTAAATGGGTATTACAGAAGCATTACAAAGCAAGACATTAAAGGAATTAGCAGAATCCCGTTCAGCGCATGAGCGTGAAGAAGCACAGGCTAAAGCGAAGATCCAGGTGATAGATAGAGCGCGCGCCCGTATAATAAACGAATTAAATCACTCACTTGAAGAGCTTTTTCCAAACCGAGAATTAGATTTTGAAGAAGTTAAAATTGGGACAACAAAGAAAGCACTCGGCTATCCAAAAGGAAAGAAAGGGGAAGTTCCGCCAAAAGTAGAAGCCTATTATTGTCCTGGTTGTGAGGGTTGGGTTAAAGGAATGCCAAATAGAGAATACATGATTGAAAAAGATGTCACTAAAAACAAGGCACAGGTGGTTAAACTTTCTTGTAGAATAGACGGTCACTCTTTGGGTAATCTAGAAGGCTCAACTTCTGCAAGAAACAAAGTTAAAGTGTAATTCTTATTCTTTTTCCTTTTCTCCAATCTCTTTACTTAAGTCAACTTTACCTGACTTGACTCTTTTCCAGATTTCTTTCTCAATCTTCTTTGCAATTTGAGGGTGCTCTGCTAAATAAGCTTTAGCCGCTTCTCTTCCCTGACCTATCATGGTTTTGCCATATTTGAAAAAGGCACCGGATTTTTCAATAATGCCCATTTCTACAGCAACATCAATCAAGTTACCTGATTGGGAAATACCACCGACATTCATAATATCAAATTCGGCAGTACGAAAAGGCGGCGCAACTTTGTTTTTCACTACTCGGGCTCGGTGGCGTGAGCCAATAACAATTTCCCCGTCTTTAATGGCGCCAATTTTTCTTAAATCAATTCTTACTGAAGAGTAAAATTTGAGCGCCAAACCACCAGGAGTCGTTTCCGGATTGCCAAACATGATGCCAATCCTATGACGGATTTGGTTAGTGAAAATGACAACGGTTTTTGATTTGGAAATAGCGGCGGTTAATTTTCTTAGGGCTTGGGACATTAATCTTGCCTGGACGCCTATCATCGCATCACCCATCTCGCCTTCAATTTCGGCTCGAGGAACCAAAGCCGCTACCGAGTCAATCGCCACAACATCAACTGCTCCAGAACGAACTAATGTTTCCACTATCTCTAACGCTTGTTCACCAGTATCTGGTTGAGAAATTAAGAGCTCATCTAAGTTAACCCCAATCGATTCCGCCCTAGCCGGATCCATGCCATGTTCAGCATCAACAAAAGCTGCCGTTCCGCCAACTTTTTGAACTTCAGCAACGACATGAAGAGCTAAAGTGGTTTTCCCTGATGCTTCTGGCCCATAAATTTCCACTACCCGACCTCGGGGAAAACCTCCCACTCCAAGAGCAATATCAAGGGCAACTGAGCCAGTAGGGATAGCATTGACTCTTTTCACTTCACTTTTTCCTCCCAATCTCATAATGGCGCCTTTACCATATTGCTTTTCAATTTGTTCCATCGCCATCTTGACAGCTTGGGCTTTTTTACTGGAAGTTTCTTTTTTGACGACTGGTTTCTTAGGAGTTTTTTTCTTTGCCATGCCCGCTTTAATTTTTACACAAAACG
>Ga0111213_122_pt1 | contig 16354 bp, 22 predicted proteins | sample DeeMarSWOR152_54_FD_80362 | JGI IMG/M metagenome (GOLD analysis project Ga0111213, IMG submission 80362) | Microgenomates bacterium DG_75 | reverse complement strand
CTAAAATTCAAGAGGTAACGGGGAGTAGTTCAGTGGTAGAATACGCGCATGGGGTGCGTGTGGCCCGAGTTCGATTCTCGGCTCCCCGACAAAACACCCCGACTTTTTTTGTAAAATTAAACAATGAGAAAATATTCAATTCTTGGGATTTTTAATTTTCTTCTAGGTCTTGGCCAGATAGTTTTACCAATAATTTGCATCGCGGTGGTTATTCCCAGATTGACTTTACTCTATTCAGAATTCGTCACCATGCCGCCTTCTTTTTATCTAACTTATCTTATTCTAGGTCTAGTCATTTTCATGGGAATTGCCAATTTGTTTATCGCTTTTAAGCTCTTTGCTAAAACGGAAAAATATTTTAAATATGGAATCATTTTGGCAATCGCCACTTTCATTTTAACGGGAATTTTTATGGTTCTTGCCAACTTCTGGTCAATTTATATGATTTATAATCTTCCAGCTGAGTTTTAATAATCTCTTTTTTTGGTATTCCCGATTGGTTATTTCTTCTTCTCTCCCCGCAACTTTTCCATCAAAATGGAATAAAAACGAAGATTGTGAATTGTGGCTAATCTCATCGCCGTTGGTTCTTCAATTCGGAAAAGATGGGCTAAATAAGCTCTTGTGTATTTTGTGCAAAGCAAGCAGTCGCAAGCAGAACTAACAGCTCGGTTATCATGGTAATATTTTTCTTTGTCTGGAGTAAAGTAAGAATAGAATTTGGGTTTGCGAATATTTATCTTTTCAATTGATTTTGCATTGTAAACATAAAGTCGTTTATGCCGAGCGTCTCTGGTAGGCAAAACACAATCAAAGATATGAAATCCCAAATCAACACAGCCCACAATTTCTTCGGGCTTGCCAATTCCTAAACCAAAAAGAAAATAATTTTTCGGCGAATTATCAGCAATACATCTGGCAACATCATAATTAAATTCACCTTCTTCGGTCAGGGGCCAACCGCCATAACCAAAACCATCAAAGCCAACTTCTGCCAATCGCTCGGTACATTCTTTTCGCAAATCAAGATAATTTCCTCCTTGAACAACCGCCAGAATGTAGGGTCGGTTTTTCTTCGTTAAACCTTCTTTTTTACAACATCTCAAAAACTCTTCTTTTGAACGCTTTGCCCAAAGAACTGTCCTTTCTACCGTCTTTTTTGCCTTTTCATAACTCGCTTTAGGTTCAGTAAAATCATCAAGCGTCACCACCATATCAGGTTTAAGCATCATCTGAAAGTGAATTGATTTCTCCGGGGTGAAAATGATTTTTTTATGACGGGACGGGCGGAAAATAACTCCTGCAATCGACATCACTTGAAAACCACCTGAATCAGAAATCACTCCTCCATCCCATGACATAAACTCGCGAATGCCGCCATGTTTTTTGATAACCCGTTGACCTAGTTCTCGATAAAGATGATAAGTATTCACCAAAATCCCTGGCGTTTTGGTGCTCTTAATATCTTCCGAGTCTAATGTTTTCAAAACCGCTCTGGTAGCATCCGGAAAAAAGACAGGTAAAGAAATTTCTCCTTTTTGAGTTTTGAAATATTTGGGATTCTTCATTTTATTTCTTAAAGGCAATTCGACTGGCAAGAAGAGTGGTGATAGGAACAGCAAGAATAAGACCGATGCTACCAACTAAGGTTCTGACAATTTCTTCGGCAATCATTTGGTAGTTGACGATTTCGGCAAAGGGACGGGGATTATCAATAAAAAGAAGCATTAAGGGCAGGGCAGCGCCAGTATAAACCAAAACCAAAGTGTTAATCATTGAAGCAATATGGTCTTGTCCGACATTCATCGCCCGTAAAAATATTTCTTTCCATTTCATTCTTGGATTGGTTTCTTTCAATTGTTGAACAATGGCTGCTTGGGAAACAGTGATGTCATCTAGAACACCTAGGGTACCAATGATAATACCCGCTAACAAAATCCCCTTCATATTAATCTGTCCCTGTCTGGCTAAATGAAGAAAAGCGGCTTCTTCTGAGGCATAACCCGTTAATCTGGCAAATTCGATGAAAAATCTCGATAAAATTCCCACAATAAACAATGCCACCAAAGTGCCTGCCATCGCCACCAAGGTTTTTCGATTCAAACCATGAGAAAGAAGAAAAGTAGCCGGAATAATCACTAAAGAGCCAACAATGGCAATCGTAATTGGGTCTTCACCTTGATAAATTTGAGGGAGGATAAAAAGAAAAATAATAGCAAAAGAAATTACTAAACCCAACAAAGACATCCCACCTCGCCACTGCCCCACCATCAACGTTAAGATAATAAAAATCAAAAAGAGCCAAAGCAAGGGCTGACGCCGAACATAATCAGTGATAAAAAAGACATCATTACCTTCAAAATCTTGGGAATAACTAATGACCACTTTATCACCCACTTGATATTTTGGTTGCCCCACCACGGGAATATCGCCTACTTCAATCTCAACCTCTCTATCTTTCAAAGAGCCTTTAGTAACTTCAACTTTTAATTCTTGATAAAGCAGCTTCTCGCCAGCTTCAATTGTTGTTTTTTCATCAAGAATACCAATCACTTTCCCCTCAAGCAATTCTTCTTGAAGAGTCGGTTCTGTCTCTTGAGCCTCTTGCGCCCACGTCAGGCTTATGGGCAGGAAAACAAATAAAAAGAAAAAGAAAAGTAGAATTTTCTTCATATTTTCTTTCTTAGCTTAGCATAAATTTCTTCAATTTGTTTTTTGGCTGGCAAATCGGTATTCAGAATCGGCTTTAACTCGGCAATGGCTTGAAAAATTCTTTTATCATAATCGATTTCGCCTAAAAATTTTTCTTGGCTCCAGTCTTTTATTTCGTCACTCACTTTTTTATTAATATCCCATTTGTTAATCACCACTCCATAAAGAATCTTAAAATGATTGACCACGGTTAAAACTCTTTTTAAATCAGAAAAACCAGAAGGTGTTGGTTCAGTAATTAAAACCGCAAAATCTGTCCCATTTAAAGCAGCAATCACTGGACAGCCAGTCCCCGCTGGTGAATCAAGCATCATCACTTCATATTCAAAATTATCAGCTCGTCTTTTAATCTCGTCAACAATTTTACCTGAGCCGGTTTCGCCGGGAAAAAGTTGAGCCGAAACTAAAGGAAAACCTTGAACATTTTTTTTTATTTTAATTTCCGCGTTTTTAATTGGTATCATGGTAATGGCTTTAACCGGGCAAATCACCTCACAAGCCCCACAACCTTCACAATAGAACTCATTAACAACCGGCTTCTCTTTGATTAATTGAAGTGCTTTAAAAGCACAAATTTCAACACACTTGCCACATCCGGTACATTTCTTTAAATCTATAACTGGTTTTTCGGCAACAGAAATCTTTTCCGTCTCATCCCATTTCTCATTTTCTCCAAGCCAAAGGTGAAGATTGGGAGCATCAACATCACAGTCTAAAGCAACAACCTTTTCTTCTTGAGAAAACAGCATCGCCAAAGAGGAAGCGAGCATGCTTTTTCCCACGCCTCCTTTGCCTGAAGCAACGGCAATTTTCATTTTTTCTTTCATCAAACCCAACTCATAATCATGGCAATGCCTAATACCAAAATAATCAAACCCGCCACCAAATGAAGATACTTAATATTTTTCTCTTTCCAGCCAGAAACACTCTCTACCGTGGTAAAGCCGATATAGCAAGCAATCGTGATAAGAATCATCGGCAAAACAAAAATTGAATTGTAAAACAACAGCCAGGGTATAACTTCCAACAAAGAAAGAGGGCATAAAATTCCGCCGCAAATAACGTAAGGACCAACCGTGCAGGGAAGTAAAAAGATGGTCACAAAGACACCCACCATGAAAGCTCCTCTGGGACTGGTGGCTTTAAACATAAGATTTTGGACCTTAGGTCGCAAAAACATTGGCATTTCTGTCAAAAAGCCGCCGGGTTTATAAAGAATAAAATCCTTGAGATTCAAGATTCCTAAAATGATGGCTGCCAAGCCTAAAATTTTATAAAGCCAGAGCCTGATGCTCGTTAAAGCCTGGATTAACTGGAAAAATCTGATAATCACCAAACCATAAAAAAGATACATCACAAAAACAGAAGTGGTAAAAGCCAAGCCAGCTAATAAAATATTGTGTCGTTTTTTAGGAGCAAAAGCTAAAATAGCAAAAAGCATCATCGTCAGCACTGCCAAGGCACAAGGATTAACGGCATCAACGGCTGCTAAGGAAAGAATTTTGGGTAGAGTCAGCTCAGCTAGAATTGCCTCACCAGATTGTCCGGGTTTTTCCCCAATCGATTTTGGCCAGATTATTGGCTTTCCCGGTAAATTAGAAACATCCAAGTCTTCAAAATCAACCGAAGAACCATCAATTAAAGGACAAGGGTTATTGCCTTTTTCAATCAGTCCCTTAATATTTTTCAGAATGGGGGCATCACCAGCAAGAAAGTTATCTTGACCAAAGATGGCTAGAGGAATGCCTAAACCAGAACCATAGACCTCATTATATTCATAAAGCAAAGGGGCATTTTCTCGCTCTTGATAAATTTCATATTCAATCACCACTAAATTAGGATACTCCTTGGGTAACTGCTCAAGGATAATCGGATCAACTTGGGCGCAATGAGGACAACCAATGCCCGTAAAATAAACCACACAGGTTGATTGGCCAGCCGCAGCAGGGGCAGGAAACGAAAAAAAACTAACCAAAAAAATGGCTAGGATAGAAACAAGTATTAACTTCTTCACAAAAGATTAACCTCCATTAGCTTTCCTTGCGAATAAGCTTTAACCAGTTCTTTAGAATAAGGAATTTTATATTTTATTTCAACCCCCGTTTTCCGAGCAATTCTATCAATCAATTCTCCTTCACCTAAATCAGCCTGATTTAAAACAATTTTAGTGGAAACTTTAAGGACTTTTAATAATTTTAGAATCAATTCCAAATCATGAGCACCCAAGGGGGTCGGTTCAGTAACGGCATGAGCTAAATCAGCGCCAATTAATGCTCGAATGACGCCACAATGCATGCCAACTGAAGTATCCAGTAAAAGATAATCGGCTTTTATCTTTTTAGCCAGTTTTAAAACGTAATCTCTTAGTTCGGTGACAATTGGTCCGGTTTCATCCACCACTCCCACTGAGCGACCAGTTACTAGATAAAAATTCTCATTAATCTTATTTTTAAATATCTCGCCAGTAACCTTTTTCTCAATCTTTATTGCTTGATGAGGACAAAGATGCCAACACAAGCCACATCCCGAGCAAAGCTCATGAAGGAAAATAGGGTATTGTCCCGGTGCCTGAAAGATGGCATTCGCTCGACAATTCTGAACACAAAGTCCACATTTCTGACATTTTTTCTTATCAAGTTTGGGAAATTGAGCAAAAACTTTTTTTTCTGCCTTTTTTAGCTCCTGCCCTAAAAGCAAATAGTCATTAGGACACTCAACATCACAATCGCAAAGGATAACTTTTTTTCCTTCCTTTCTTAACTTATTGGCAAAAAGAACTGAGACAGTTGATTTACCTGTACCGCCTTTGCCACCAGTGATGGCGAATTGTTTCATTAGACCTTCTTTCTGGTTGCTTTTTGGAGTTGTTCTAATTCCCCTTCAATAAAATAGTTAATTACTTTCTGAGCCGTTTTCCCTTTAGCTTGATAGACATCAATCAGATTATCTCGCAGGGCATGAAAAGAGATTTCGCCAATTTCTTTGGTAATTAAGATATCACTTCTCTGCTTAACAATCAGTTTCGAAGCAGCCAAACCAGCTCTAATTGATCGTTCTTTATAGGGATTCTGAAGAAAATAATGACCTTTAATTTCCCTCTGTTTAAGATTAACAAATAGAAAATAGGGGGCTCGACCAAAATGTTCAATCAACGGAGAGGTTAAACCCTTTTTTTCTTTAACCGGAATGACTAAATGACGAAAATCGCTTTTAAAGGGCTCAATGTGAACAGTAAAAGAATCAACCTGGGGCACTTTTTTCTTAACCTCTTCTTCAACTCGATTAGCCATTTCGTGGGCTCGCTTAACGTCAATAAATTTTCTTACGCCCACCTTAGTCTCACCGAAGATGAAAGGCCCTGCTTCTCTCAACCGTAAATCAAAAAATTCTTCAATTCCCGGAACTGTTCCTATTGCCTCAGATACTTTATCTCTAATCTCTTTGCTAGGACTGACATCCATTAAGGCAAAAACTGAATTTTTAGCTGTCGTTAAACCAATTTTAAGAATGAGAAAAGAAATAATGATAGTAATTATTCCTTCAAGGTAGGAAATTCGGTAATAAGCCGCCAAAATACCTAGAAAAACAGCCATTGAGGAAAAAAGATGGGTTCTATTTTCTTTCCCCATGGCAATTAGACTCTGAGCGTTAATTTCCTTGCCTATTTTAATTTCATAATTTCCAAAAAAGAATAAAATTAAGGCATCCAATAAAGAGATAGCCAGGGCTAATAAAGGAATCCTAATCGGAGAAAAAGAAAATAGTCGGTCATAACCCTTAGTAAACATTTCCCAAGCGGCAAAAAGAACCAAAATGGAAATGAGTGCCGCTCCTAGATTTTCCGCTTTGTAATACCCATAAGGAAAACGCTCGTCCGCTTTTCTCTGGGCAATCTTCAGACCGAACCAAGAAGTAAGAATCGAGAGAATATCTGAACCACTATGAATTGCATCCGAAATAAGAACAACACTACCGGAAAGAATGCCAATTACTGCTTTAGCCGCCGCCAAAAATCCTTCCAAAAAAATAGCGATGGTTGCTAATCTCTCTCCTTTTTTTAAATCTTCTTTTTTAGTCATAGATTAATCTCCTTGCCTACTCCGTTTTCAAAATAGTTTTCTCCAAATCTTATTTGGAACAACTGTCTCGCCCGGTCGCCACTACAATGGCAGGGGGCTACCTTATCAACCCCTAATTGCTTAAGATCTTTAATAATTTCTTCAATCTCTGAATCGGGCGTCCCTCCTAAATGGAAACCGCCCATCACTAGATGGATTTTATCTCCCCCTACTTCTTTTGCCTTCCTCACCATACTTACCACTCCTGGATGAGCACAACCGGTCAAAACCACTAAACCTTTCTCGGTTTTAACTACTAATGCTTGTTCTTTAATGAAAGTACCTAATTCTCCGGTTGAATAAATTCCTTCCTTAATTTGAATTGAACTTTTAACATCTTGATAGTTCGCCCCATAAGATTTGATTTTTTCTCGAAATGAATCGGGAAATGAAGCAGGAAGATAAACTTTTACGTCTTTATTCTTCTCTAACAATCCCCAGAGTCCATCAACATGGTCACTATGAATATGGGAGAGAACAATGATGTCAATTTCTTGAGGATTAATCCCTAATTTTTCCATGTTACTCAGTAAGGTTAAGCTATCGGCACCGGTGTCAAAAAGAATCGTTTGGTCCTTAGATTTTGCCAAGCAAGAAAACCCATGACCCGTCTCTAAATTGGGGTCAGATTGATAATTATCGTAAAGAGTAATTAGATTCAATTCAGTTGTGGCTAATTCCGAACTTGGTTTGACTAAAGGTTGTTTTTTCACCTTTTTGACTTCTCCTTGTCTGAGCCAATTAAAACCAGTATAGCCCACTAAAAAAACAAGAACTATCCCTAAAAAAACGATTATTTTCTTCATTATTGTCTCCCTCGTCCCCAACCTCCTCCTCGACCCATTCCTCGACCCATACCCATACCAGCAGGGGTCGTTGCCGCTGTAGTCTCTTTTAACTCACCTTTTTTATATTGTTCTAGTGCTTCTTTAATCGTAATGCCAGAAACGCCACCAAAAATTTTAATCCCACTGGAGCTAAGAACATTAACCGCATTAGGACCAAAATTACCGGCAACCGCTGCCCCCACTTTTTTATTGGCAACCACTTGGGCGGCAGAAATACCAGCCCCTCTGGATGCTTGTCCTGCCGTATTTTCCAGTACCTCAAATTCTTCAGTTTCGCTGTCAACAATCAAAAAATAGGGACAGCGTCCAAATCGAGGGTCAACTGGACTATCAAGAGTTTTGCCTGATGAAGCAATGGCAATTTTCACTTAATCACCTCCTTTCCTTATATTCAGCCTTATTTCTTCCTGATCATCGGCGAGCCGCATTTAGGACACTTAGTTTGATAACAAGGTACGCCGGCTTGATGGGTGACTTCATTTTTACACTCAGGGCTCGACCAGCGCCTCGCCCCGCACCGGCTCCTCGTCCAACACCTCTTCCAAATCCTGCAGGCATCACTACTTCACCTCCTTTCATTCTAATCGCCTTGCCTGAAACCAGAGCTTCGGCGATTTTTTTATGAGCTGATTTTAAAATTCGCTGAAAAGTAGATTGAGAAATTTTCATTTTCTTGGCCGCTTCAATCTGTTCAATTTCTTCTAAATCAGCTAATCTAACCGCTTCAACTTCGTCCAAAGTTAAACCAACTTCTTCTAATGAAGCTAGCGTTACCCCACGGGGCTTAAAGTAAGTCACCCCAGGTTGAAAATCTATCCATCTTGGCTTTCTTTTTCTTCCCATAATTCTCAAATTACACAAGCGTTACTGAGAAGTACACCTGATTATGGATTGTCAAGTCTTTGATTTAAGAAGTTTTCACTTTTTCACCAGAAGCCAATTCTTTTTTTCAAAAGTGGGTGGATGAAAGATGCTGAACTCCCCTTTTAGCTTCTTACCCTGCAGAATGAATTTGATTGAATTAGCTGTTTTTTCCTTAATCTCTAGCTTTCCCTTATCCCAAATTTCTACCTTTCCGGCTCCATATTGTCCTTCAGGAATGACCCCCTCGAAGGACCCATATTCTAACGGGTGGTCTTCTACCTGAACAGCAAGTCTTTTCTCGCCAACTTTTTGGGGTGGGCCCTTAGGCACCGCCCAGCTTTTTAAAACTCCTGCTATCTGGAGGCGAAAGTCATAATGATGATGCTTTGCCCAATGCTCATGGACAACAAAAATCTGCTCCTTTCTACCCTTACCAATTTTCCCTTTTGGCTCAGGCGTTTTAGCAAATTTCCTTTTCTTTTGATAACTAGCTAGGCTCATTTTTGGATCTCAATCGCTTGGGCAATTTTCTCCTCAAGGGCAATATGGGTTCCTCCTACACTCAAAAGATAAATTCCACCAAAAAGATTTCTTGTTAACATAATGATTTTGGCCTCCGGGAGAATTCCCAGCTCCATTAATCTCCGACAGAGTCGCCAAGGCAAATTAATCTTCTTAACGGCAGCCTTCTCTCCTGGTTTTAACTTATTAATAGTCATGGTAAAAGAAAATTAAGAATTAAACCAATCAAGACAAAGGTCATTGCAGCTAAAAGAAAAATCTTTACCGCTTCCTTTAGCCCAAATTCTTTCCAAAGAACAGCCAGATTGGGCAAGCAAGGAAAGGAAACCAAAATCATTGCCGAAGCGATGGTTGCCTCCCGACTGGTCAAAGGTAAATTCAAAAGAACTAAAGGCGCCAGATAGCGCTGAATCACGGTAACTAAAACTCCAGCCATAACTTCACCACTAATACCAAAAATCTTCATCGTGAGAAAGGAAGTTTGCTCCAACCAAACAAAAATCTGCAGTTCAAGAAGAATTCGAATCCCAACACTCAGAATAACTAAGAGAGGTAAAACTCGAGTAAAGAAACTTCTCATTCGAAACCAGGTTTTAAAAATTAAATTCTTCAAATAAGGAAAACGGAGAGGTGGAACTTCTAGACTCAATGGTTCTTTTTTGCCTGGCAAAAATTGATTAAGAAAAAAACCAAGAAGAATAAAAGAAAAAATTAAAACAGAAATTAAAGTCAAAATACTCGCCCCAAATTTAACCACTACGCCAGTAATAATTCCTAAGGTGGCAGCACAAGGAACAGTAATCGAAAGTAAAGTTGAAGTAAGAAGGCGCTCTCTTTTGTCTGGGAGTATCCTAGTGGCTAAGACACCGGGTACGCGACAACCAAAACTCAAAAGAAGAGGAATCCCGGCTTGGCCACCCAACCCCAAAAAGCCAAAGAAACGATTTAAAACTACGGCAAAGCGAGCAAGAAAACCACTATCTTCTAAAAAAGCCAGTAAGAGATAGACAGAAAGCATGGCAGGCAAAACAATGGTCAGAGGCACAAGAATTCCCTCAGGGGCAGCAAGAGCAAAAACATGACCAAGAGTACTTTTAGGAAAAAGGTTCTCTAAAAAATTGGTAAGATAGGCAAGCAAAGGAGTAAGTAAAAAGCTAAGGAGGGTACTGAGACCATTAGTAATCCAAACAATTAATTTGAAAGTGGCCGCGGCAAGGAAAAAAAGCAGAGGCAAACTAAGCCAGGGATTATCGATCAACTCTTCAAGCCTTTCCAGCCAATTTTTTCTTTGCCGATGTGTTTCTTTTTTGACCTGGTGAGCAATTTGAAAAGCTCTCTCATAACGTTGGCGGCAAGTAAGAAGAAGAAAATACTTTAAATCCTTGGGCTGGCAAAGAGGCTTAGCCGGACAAGTTTCGCAGACTGTCTCTTCAACAGTACCAATTTTTTTCCGAAAATTCTCTACTAAACTTTCAAGTTTTGGATAAATTTTAAAAACTTCCTCATCACCAATATCCTTTTCTAAAAGATGAATGCTTAAGGCTCGAGGTGGATGAGATAAGGTCTTTTCCCCCAAGCCGCCTTCAATCTCCTTTTTAAGAGCACCAACTATCTTTTCCACTGGCTCAGTAAAACACATTGGTATTCCTTTTGAGGCTTTTTCAAAAATTGCCTTTTTTAATTGATCAAGACCTTCTCCGGTCAAGGCGCTGATGGGAATAACTGGAATCCCTAAAATTTTTGCCAGTTTTGAAAAATCAATTTTTAGAAGAGTAAAGTAAAGATGACGAGCAAGATTGGTAGCATCAACTAAGTTAACAATAACATCAATTTTTTCTTCAAGAAGAATTTTTTGGGTTAATCTCTGCTCTAAAGTGTCCGAATGAAGGGTATAAGTTCCGGGGGTATCAATTACTTCAATTTTTCTTCTTTGCCAAGTGAAATCACCCCGGGTAACTTCAACGGTTGTTCCTGGATAATTAGAAACAAGGGCGTGAGTACTCGTTAAATGGTTAATTAGACAGCTTTTGCCACTATTTGGCTGGCCAACTAGAGCAACAGTTTTAACCAATCTCACAAACTTATTCTAGCACAAAGAAGTCTTACCCCATCTATTCCACCCCGAGGTGGTGTTAGCGCTTCGGAGAGCTAATCCTGCTCTCTCTTTTCTGCTACCTCTTCGGAGATTGTTTTTTGGCTCTGGCTGATTGGGCTAAGCCGGCTTTGCGGCGCTCTTTCATTCGCGGGTCACGGGTTAATAGACCAGCTTTTTTTAAAGGAAGATGATGAAGTTCAGTATTTTCTTTATCCAAAGCCCTGGCTAAACCATGAGCCACCGCCCCTATTTGACCATTTTTTCCAGAACCCTCGACTTTAATCGTGGCATAATATTTGCCCTCGGTCTCTGTTGTTCGGAATGGTCTCAAATAAATAATTTTATTAACTTCACCAGGAAAATATTTTTCAATTGGTTGCTCATTAACTACCAAGTTACCTCTACCTTTGAATAGCCTCACTCGAGCAGTGGCGGTCTTTCGCCGACCAATAGCATAGGTATAAGCTTTCTTCCGTCCTCTTTTGGTTTTTTTGGTTTTGGTTTCTTTTTTAGCCACTTTCCTCCCTGAATTTATCTTGATAAGGGTGTCTATCATCTGTAAAAATCTTTAATCTGGCTAGTCTTTTATCTCTTAATTTATTTTTGGGCAACATCCCATTGACAGCCTGACGAATCACTTTTCTTGAGTCACGCTTCATTAATTGAGCAAAAGTCAACTCTCTAAATCCACCCGGATAACCAGAATGGCGCCGATAGAGTTTTTGCTTTCTTTTCCTGCCGCTAATCTCGACATTAGCCGCATTAACCACCACTACGTAATCACCACAGTCTAAATTGGGCACATAATAAACCTTATCCTTGCCAATCAGTAATCTGGCAATTTGGGTGCCTACTCGCCCTAACATTTTGCCTTTGACATCAATTAGATGCCAACTTCTTTTAATTTCTCTCGCTTTGGTTACCTTTGTCTTTTTCATCTTGCTTCTTGCTTCTAATTTTCGGTAGCGATTTTCTAATTCTCTTTTTTGTAGGTTCCTCCTCCGGCTCTGGTTTCTCTAACAATTCCAATTTAACCATCATCGCGTCATCACCTCGCCGTCTTCCCAAGCGAATCATCCGGGTAAAACCACCGGGTCGGTCTTTAAACCGAGGAGCAATTTCATCCACTAATTTATTAACCGCCTGTTTATTATTAAGAAAAGCCGCCACAATTCGTCGAGCATGAAGGGTGCCTTTTTTGCCTTTGGTTGTCAATCTGTCAAAAAGGCGACTAATGGCTTTGGCTTTACTCTCGGTGGTTTTAATCTCTCCACGTAAAATTAAAGCGCTGAGTAAATTTCTAAACAGCGCCTTGCGGTGACTCCGACTTCGGGAGAGTTTTTTACCAGCTAAACGGTGCCTCATGACTACTTCTTTTCTTTTAGGCTAACTCCTTTTTGAGATAATGCCGCCTGAACAATCTTAACTGACTTCTCACCAAGATTTTTAACTTTAGCGAGATCTGCTTCCTTGGCCGCGACTAAATCAGCCACTGTTCCATAACCGCCTTTACGCAAGGCATTGGCAATTCTCGTTGGCAGGTCAAGCTCTTCAACGGTCAACTTCAAGGTTAAATCAGGCAACTCGATTTTTTCTTTCTTTTTCTTGGGCATCTTTTTTGGCGAGACTATTTGATGGAAGAAGCTAACCAAAATTTCTGCCGCCTGTTTTAAAGCTTTACTTGGTTTCAAACTACCATCAGTGTTAATTTCCAGAACCAGTCTATCTAAGTCAGTTCGCCGACCAACTCGGGTGGCTTCAACTCGATAATTAACTTGAAGAATGGGACTGAAAATGGCATCAAGCGGAATCTCGCCCAATTTCTCTACTTCTCTTTCTTCAGCCGGGACGTAGCCATAACCAGATTCAACAATCATTTCCGCTTTCAAACGATTCTTCTTAGAAGCCAAATTGCCAAGGACTAAATCAGGATTGGCTATTTCCACGGTTGCGGGAGTCTTAATGTCGCCAGCTTTAACTTCCCCAGGACCGGTTTTATCCAAGGTTAACTTAACCGGCTTTTTACCCTCATAACTAACCTTAACCTGTTTAAGCCCAAGAATGAATTCAATAATGTCTTCCCTCAATCCTTCAAGAGTGGAAAATTTATGTTTAACCCCGGTGATTTTGACTCGGGTAATCGCCGCTCCTGGCAAAGCCGAAAGCAACACTCGCCGCAAAGCCGTACCTAAAGTAGAGCCGAAACCTGGCTCTAAGGGTTCAATGGTAAAATGACCAAAATCTTTGGTCTCCTTTTCTTTTTTAATTCGAAATAATGGTTGAGTCATAGACCTCCTATCTAGAATAGTATTCTACAATTAACTTATCATCAATAGCTGATTCCGCTTCCTCTCTTTCTGGCAGACGCACCATTTTACCAACTGGACCCTTTCTTTGCAACCATCGAGGCACATTTTTGGTTCTATCCTGCCAATTTTTTTCTACTGACTCTATTTTCATTGCTTTTTCGCCCAAGCGAATGATTTCATCTGGCTTGACTTGATAAGAAGCAATATTCACCCGCTTGTCATTGACGTAAACATGACCATGGCTGACCAATTGCCTCGCCACCGAACGAGAAGGTGCCAAACCCAAGCGAAAAACAATATTGTCTAATCTTGACTCTAAGAGCTGGAGAAGAACCTCGCCTGTCGCTTGAGGATTTTTGGCGGCTTTCTCAATATAGCGACGGAATTGTCTTTCCAAAACCCCATATAATCTTCTCGCTTTTTGTTTTTCTCTCAATTGCTGACCAAATTCGCTTATTCGCCTTCTTCCCCGAGGTCCGTGCTGACCTGGCGGGACGGCACCCTTTCTTTCAATTGGACATTTGGGCGAATAACATCGTTCGCCTTTTAAAAAAAGCTTGACGCCTTCGCGTCGACAAAGCCGGCATTTAGCATCAGTGTATCTCGCCATCTAAACTCTCCGTTTCTTTCTTGGCCTAGGACCATTATGGGGAATCGGGGTGACGTCAGCAATTAAGCTCATCCTGATTCCCGCCGCTCTTAAGGCTCTTAAAGCTGAATCTCTTCCCGGACCAGGTCCCTTGATGTAAACCTCAACTTCTCTAATGCCGTGAGCCAGGGCTTTCTTGGCTGCGGCTTCCACGGTACTAACGGCGGCAAAAGGAGTTGATTTTCTCGCTCCCTTAAAACCCATTTCGCCAGAGCTTCCCCAACAAACCGCGTTTCCTTCCAAATCAGTAAAAGTAATAATCGTATTGTTAAAAGTTGCCTGAATATAAGCTCGGGCTTTAGCCACTTGCTTTGGTTCTTTTTTTGTCTTTTTCGGTTTGGTTTTTCTAGTTTTTGCTTTTGCCATGATTTTAATATTATCCTTTTGCTTCCTTTTCTTTAGGCTCACGAGCAGTAATTCCCAATTTAGCTAAATCTTTTTTACGCATCGCCCCCACTGTCCTCCGCTTGCCTCTTTTCGTCCGAGCATTAGCCCTGGTTCTTTGACCCCTAGCTGGTAAGCCCTGAATATGCCTTACACCCCGATAGCTACCGGTTGTTTTCAATCTCTTAATATTCTCGCTCACCATTCCTCTTAACTCTCCTTCAGTGGGCATTTTCTCCACCGCCTTTTGTAAACGGGTCACCTCCTCGGTAGTTAAATCTTTAATCCTTTTTTGGGGGTCAACTTTAGTTTCCTTCAATATTTCCTGAGCATTCTTTCGACCAATACCATAAATAACGGTTAAACCGATATCAACTTTTTTTTCAACTGGTAAATCGACTCCGGCAATTCGTACAGCCATCTTTACCCTTGTCTTTGCTTATGACGAGGGTTAGAGCAAATAACATAGACTCGCCCCCGTCGGCGAATAATTTTACAATTTTTACAAAGTTTTTTTACTGATGCTTTTACTTTCACAATTAATTACTAATAATTACTTCTCCCGATAAACAATTCTTCCTTTTGTTTCGTCATAGGGTGTTAACTCGACTCTGACCTTATCTCCAGGCATGACGCGAATATAATGGATTCTCATTTTGCCCGAAAGATGGCACAAAAGTACTCTTCCATCTTCTAGTTCCACCCTAAAAGTGGTATTCGGCAAAGCCTCAATTACCATGCCTATTGCTTCTTCTTTTTTCTGTTTCACCATCAACTTAAATAATTTTACCAAAATTACCTGTTCTCAAGTTTATCTAGGCATAAGTCATGCTTGAGTCAGAACTAACGGTCCCTGTTTGGTCACCGCTACTGTATCTTCAAAAAGCCCCGCCAGCTTACCGTCATCAGTTTCCACTGTCCAGCCATCGTCTTTAACCGCGACATCAGGTTTTCCTTGAGTATAAATAACCTCGATGGCTAAAGTCATCCCTGGCTTCAGTTTCTCGGTTTTCTCAATCTTTTTCCCTAAATAGCAAGGAATCTGGGGAGGTTCGTGAAGCTTCTTCCCTACCCCGTGCCCAACGAGAGCTTGAATTGGTCTAAAACCGCCTTTTTTAATTTCCTTTTCAATTGCTTGAGAAAGATGTCCGACCCGATTACCCGGTTGGGATGCCTTAATTGCTTTGGCTAAAGCTTTTTTTCCCGTCTCTAAAAACTTTTCCTTTTGGCTCTTTTTTCCTACTCTAATTGTTCGCGCCATATCAACATGTAATCCCTGGTAAAATAAACCCAGGTCAACACTCAACCAATCGTTTTTTCTCAATCGGTAATCGCTAGGAATTCCATGAACAACGCTTTGATTAACATTTAAACAAGTTGCCCAATGATAACCCTCAACCATTTTAAAAGAAGGCTTGCCTCTTTTTTTAGCAATCAACTCTTCAGCCAAGTTATCAATTTCTTTCAGGCTCACCCCCGGTTTAGCTTTGGCTAATAAACTCTCCATTACCTCAGCCAATCTCCTCCCCCCTTTTTCCATAATCCTGATTTCCTTGGCTGATTTCAGGGGAATCATGACTTCAACCGCTCCATAATATCCTGATGAATCGCCTCAATTGATTTCTCACCATCAATCTTCGTGAGAATTCCTCGTTGACGAACATATTTTACCAGGGGATGAGTTAATTGTTGATAAGTTTTCAATCTTAACTCAATTACCTCAGGCGTATCGTCTTTACGTTTGATTAACTTTACTTGGCATTGGTCACAAAGCTCATTATTTTTAGGCGGTTTAGTGACGAGATTATATTCAAAGTCACACTGAGGGCAAATACGCCGCGCGGTTAATCTTT
>Ga0111213_112_pt1 | contig 16585 bp, 10 predicted proteins | sample DeeMarSWOR152_54_FD_80362 | JGI IMG/M metagenome (GOLD analysis project Ga0111213, IMG submission 80362) | Microgenomates bacterium DG_75 | reverse complement strand
TATTGCCACCCGCACGCCCAGGCATTTTCTTACCTTTGTGAACCCGTCCCGGTGTAGTCCCTTGACCAATTGAACCTGGAGCTCTTTCTCGGTCTGATTGACCGTGAGTTCGCGGACCGCCTTTGAATCCCCAACGCTTCATTACACCCGTAAAACCCTTGCCTTTTGCCCAGCCAGTCACTTTAACCTCATCTCCAGGCTGAAAAATGTCAGCGACCTTAACAAGGTCGCTAACTTTAAGCTTGTCAGCCGGTTTTTCGAGTCTAAAAAACGAGGAGCTTTTTTTAGCTTAGCTCCTCGAAGATGTCCTTGTAATTGTTTGCTTACCTTAGTCATTTTTTTCTCTCCGAATCCGAGCTGAATTGCATCGTAACCATTTTTTTCTTTATTCATAATATGAACCACGTAACAAGGTCCGGTCTTGATTCTGGTCACCGGAATTCTGGTTCCATCTTGGGTAAATCTTTGGACAGTTGCTCCTTTGGTGCCTAAAATAGCCTTTAACATTTTCTCCACCAAAAAGAGTGCCGGAGGCACTCTTAACAGTACTCCATTTTTGGCTAAACTAGTCTAATTTCAATAGGTGTCTAACCTCACCTCCATTGGGAATAATTATAGTGAAATTTAAGGAAAAAAGCAAATCGGAAACTACATCTTAATCTCAATATCCACTCCTGCGGGCATTTCGAGGTGCATTAAGGAGTCAATTGTTTTGCTGGTGGGCTCAAGAATATCAATTAATCTCTTGTGAGTAAGAATTTGAAAGTGTTCTCTGGCGTCTTTGTCAGTATGAGGGCTAGTAGTGACAGTGATTAATTTTCTGTGAGTGGGAAGAGGCACGGGACCAACTACCTTGGCACCTGTGGCTACTACCTTGGCACCTGTGGCTAAGGCTGTTTCTAGGATTTTTTCGCAACTTTCATCGATGACTCGATGATCGTACGCTTTTAAACGTACCCTTATCCTGCCTTTAGGCATTTCTCTTAGGCAATAATTTTACTAATCACTCCCGCACCAACGGTGTGCCCACCTTCACGAATAGCAAAATGGAAGCCTTCTTCGATGGCGATGGGCTGAATTAACTTGACTGTCATTTTGGCATTATCGCCAGGCATCACCATTTCCACTCCCTTGGGAAGGGTGACTTCACCGGTCACGTCCGTAGTTCGGATATAGAATTGAGGTTTATAACCACTGAAGAACGGCGTGTGACGACCGCCTTCTTCTTTGGTCAAGATATAGACCTCAGCCTCAAATTCTTGATGAGGCTTAATCGAGCCGGTCTTAGCCAAAACCTGACCTCGCTCAACGTCTTTCTTTTCAATCCCCCGAAGAAGAACACCAATGTTATCACCGGCAATTCCTTCATCCAGAGATTTGCGGAACATTTCTACACCGGTCACCACCGTCTTTTGAGTGTCACGCAAACCAACAATTTCCACTTCCTCACTCACCTTAACCTTGCCGCGCTCAACCCGCCCGGTCACGACCGTCCCCCGACCTTTAATTGAGAAAACATCCTCAATCGGCATGAGGAAAGGCTTGTCCAGTGGTCGCTTGGGCGTGGGAATGTGCTCATCAATCGCTTTCATCAGCTCAAGAATAGCCTTCTCCTCTTTTTCATCGCCTTCTAGGGCTTTAGTAGCTGAACCCCGAATAATCGGAATTTTGTCACCCGGAAATTTATATTTGGTTAAAAGTTCCCTCACTTCCATCTCGACGAGGTCAAGCATTTCTTTATCCTGGACCAAGTCAGTTTTATTGAGGTAAACTACCATCGCCGGCACGTCAACTTGGCGTGCCAAAAGAATGTGCTCTCGGGTTTGAGGCATCGGCCCATCATCGGCAGCAACAACGAGAATGGCGCCATCCATTTGGGCCGCGCCAGTAATCATGTTTTTGATGTAGTCCTTGTGTCCCGGACAGTCAATGTGAGCGTAGTGACGGTTGGCTGTTTCATACTCGATGTGAGAAATAGAAATGGTCAAACCGCGCTCTTTTTCTTCAGGAGCATTATCAATTTCCTCGAATTTAATAAATTTTGTACCTGTTTTAGCTTTCTCTAAAACCTTGGTAATCGCTGATGTTAAAGTGGTTTTACCGTGGTCAACGTGACCAATTGTCCCAATATTAATGTGGGGTTTATCTCTTTTAAACTTGGCTTTTTCTGCCATATTTTTTCCTCCTGGATAATATTTTACCTAATTTTAACCTGATATTCAACTAGCTGAGGATTTTATCGCGTTGAACGCGATTTTACAAGACTATTTCTCTTTTTTCAAGCCCTGCTTAGCTTCAACAATTTTCTCGGTAATATTGGCAGGAACTTCTTGATAATGAGAAAACTCCATATAAAAACTAGCTCGTCCTTGAGTCATACTTCTTAAAGTGGTGGCATAACCTGGTACTTCTGCCAAGGGTACCATAGCCGTAATCACCCGAATTTGACCCCTTGCTTCGGTTCCTTGAACCTGAGCTCGCTTGCTGGATAAGTCGCCAATCACCTCACCCATAAACTCTTCAGGCGTGGTTACTTCTAGTTTCATAATCGGCTCCAAAAGGACTAAGCCTGCTTGTTTCGTTGCCTCTTGAAAACCAGCCGAACCAGCAATTTTAAAAGCCACATCTGAAGAATCAACTTCGTGATAACTGCCATCATAAACAGCGACAGCTATGTCAATCATAGGATAGCCAGCCAAAACACCCTTCTCCATTGCTTCTTTAACTCCTTTTTCAATCGCCGGAATGTAAACCGAGGGAATGGCGGTACCACGGATTTCATTAGTAAACTTAAAGCCTTCACCCCGACCCATAGGCTCAACTCGCAAGAAACAATGCCCATACTGACCCCGACCACCGGATTGACGAATATATTTGCCTTCTCCTTTGGCTATTTTAGAAATCGTTTCTTTATAAGCTACTTGAGGCTGGCCGGTATTGGCTTCAACATTAAATTCCCGCTTCATTCGGTCCACAATAATCTCCAAATGTAATTCACCCATTCCAGAAATGATTGTCTGTCCTGTTTCCCGGTCAGATTTAATCTGAAAAGTAGGGTCTTCTTCAGAAAGACGATTGAGAGCTAAACCAAGCTTTTCTTGGTCAGCCCGAGTTTTCGGTTCAATGGCAAGAGAAATCACTGGCTCAGGAAAGGTAATCGATTCCAGAATAATCGGCTTATCTTTATCACAAAGGGTATCGCCGGTCGTTGCCTCTTTTAAGCCGACAATGGCAATAATTTCGCCAGCTTCAGCTGACTCAATCATTTCTCTTTGATTGGCGTGCATCAAAAGCAACCTGCCGGCTCGCTCGCTTCTTCCTTGAGTGCTGTTGTAAACTTCCTTACCGGCATCTAATTTACCTGAATAAATTCGTACATAAGTCAACCTGCCGACATGGGGGTCGGTCTGAATTTTAAAAGCCAGAGAAGCAAAAGGTCCCTTGGCATCACAAGGACGGGCTTCTTCCTCCCCGGTTTTTGGATTGGCTCCTTTAATCGCCGGGACGTCAAGGGGATTAGGAAGAAAATCAACCACCCCATCCAGGAGCGGCTGAACGCCTTTATTGCGCAGGGAAGCACCAGCATAAATGGGCACAAGCTGATTAGCAATCGTCGCCATACGAATCCCGGCTTTCAGTTCCTTAACACTAATTTCTTCACCCCGTAAAAATTTTTCCGCTAGAGCCTCATCTGATTCGGCAACTCGTTCAACCAGCTCTTCCCGATATTTCTTAGCCTGCTTAACCAAATCATTAGGAATCTCCTTGGTCTCAAACTTTTCTCCTTTAGAATCTTTCTTTTCATCCCAAATCAAAGCTTTTTGATTAAGAATCTCAACGACCCCAATAAAATCCTTTTCGGCCCCGATAGGCATGGTAAGAATAATAGGCTTGGCACCCAGGCGCTCAATAATCATTTTGACGGTGCGCTTGAAATCAGCTCCCAGTTTGTCCATCTTATTAATAAAGCAAAGTCGGGGGACTTGGTAGCCATCAGCTTGGTGCCAAACTTTTTCTGATTGGGATTGAACTCCTTCTTCGGCATCAAAAACAACAATCCCGCCGTCAAGAACTCTTAAAGAACGTTCAACTTCAGCAGTGAAATCAATATGACCGGGGGTGTCAATGATATTAACTCGATGGTCACGCCAAAAAGTGGTTGTCGCCGCGGACATAATCGTAATCCCCCGTTCCTTCTCCTGCTCCATCCAGTCCATTTGGGTGGTACCTTCATCAATGTCGCCAATTTTGTAAGTTTTGCCGGTATAATAAAGTACGCGCTCAGTCGTGGTCGTTTTTCCAGCATCAATATGGGCAATAATACCAATATTCCGCACTTTCTCAATCGGAACCTTTCTTTTTTTAGCTGTTTCGCTTTTTTCTGCCATACTGCTATTATTCTATCAATTTTTAGACAAACAAAAAACCGCCTCTGTCAAGAAGCAGGCTTGCTTCGGAGATATTTTAGCAAAATCCTAATCCTTCTTCAAGACCAATCAAGTCACCGGGAGCTTATCTTCAAAGGAAAAGCGTTTTCCTTCAATTTCCTTAGCCTCTACCTCACGGACAATTAATCCTTTCTCGAAATCCCGATCAGCCAGTATGCCTCGATGGTGAATGCCTCTTGGCGAGATTTCTTCATCGGCGACAAATCCCAAAGAACCATTCGAAAAACGTTCTGGATTGGAAAATAATCTTGCATACCTCCAAGTTTCGCCACCGTCCCTGGTGTATTTAATCACCTGACCCCCCAATGGGAGTAAAGCTGAGAAAGTACTAATATCACCCCTCCCCAGTTTATCGGTTAAAAATCGGGCGACTACTTCTTTAGCTTCTTCAAGAGAGGTGTAGCCAACTAGATAATAATCTTTGTGCTCCTTAGGCCTAACACCAAAAACCATCGATGAAGCCCTGTCCTCGCTAATAATATCGCGTCTATACAAACAAAGAATTTTAGTATGATTCAAGCCCATTTCATCTTTATCTATTGCTCTCTGAATTTCCATCCCTACGCCCATACTAGTAGCTGTAACTTCAGCCACCACATACGCTGCCTCATCTACCCAGGCAAGGTCAATTTCTCTGATAACACCTTTTGGGTCTTCAACCACGTCTACCCTAATCCCAGACCGCTCATAAAAAATCCGGTCTCTCTCCTCTTTGTTTCTCGCGGCAACATGTTTGCTTAAAACATCTGCCCCTTCTTCTTCCATAAACTCAACTAAATCCCAAAGAAGCTGACGACCATCAACCTTCGCCCCCCTGATTGAAGCCGAGAAATAAACTTTCTTACCCTCAAATGGCTTTTCTTTTCTTTCTTTCTCTTTTTCAAACATAAAAATCTCCTGGGCAGGAGATTAAGAATACCATCCTCACCACCTAATTATACCAAACTAACAAAAAATTGAATGAGGGAAACCCGCTAAAAATTAGGGTCGCTCCGGGTAATAATCTGCTTCCAGGGACCGGAAGGGACATCCTCCTCGTCAACAAATTGCCAATCAACCCTGGCTGAAGTCCCAATTTCCAAACAATCTCTTAAGGCTGGAGAAACGTCAATGCCTGCCTTTAAACCAAAAGTGTTTCGAGGTCGCGCCGTCCCAAAAACATAATCGACATCATCAGTCAGAATCGGTCCGGCATCTTCCCATTGGCCAAAGCAGACTTTATCCTGATGAAAAATTTTGACCCAGCGGTTCTTAACCAGAGAAACGTTATCCGCCACCGGCTCATGGTACCAAGGAACAAAGTTGAGGTTTCCTTTCTGTTGTTTTTCCTCAAAATCAGAATAAGGTAGGGCTAAATAAAAGGGGTTTTCTTTAGGAATAAAACCTTGGGGATACCAACCGTCTCTTTGGTCGGGATTATCAACCCCTCCATAGCTTTCCAACCAATGAGTATCCCAAATACTCTCCCGATTAGTAATGTAATCATTCTCTTCTGTTGCCTCTTCTCCCACCCAAAAAACAGTCGCGACAATGTTGCGGTGGAGGGGGTATTTTTGGTCAGCTAAAGTTTCTTCATCCTGGTTTGCTGGAGAAATTACCTCTTTTATTCCCAAACCCCTGGAATTAACCAAATCTAAAAAGAAAGCCACCACGAGGATGAACGATAAAAAGATAAGAAGCAAGTATTTATTTTTATTCATTCTGGTTGTTCAATAACTTCTGGTGCCAAAACAACTGGCTTTTTGAGTTCTTTGATATTAACATTTCCTAAACGAGCTAGCTTTTGCCAGGGGACAAGCGGTCCCTTAAGGGCAGTGAGAACCGATCGGTAAAGAACATAATACCAAATTCCTTGATAATAAAAACGTTGAATTGGAACAAAAGCAAGAAGCCAGATTCGCAATTCTTTGGCAAAGATAAAGGCAAGTGAAGTTAAAATCAAATTAAGAGACAAGAAGGCCAAAAAATATCTTAAAATATTTTCCGGGGAAACTAAAAAGAAAAGGACGAACGCGAAAAAATCTATCATCGGAGATAAAAGCATTAATGGCAACTGAATCAGTGCTTGATACGGCAAAACAATTATCCCTAAGACACCATACTTCCGCCTAAAATAAATATCTTTGTGCTTAAAAAACACCTGAAGCATTCCTAAGGTCCATCTTAATCTTTGGTGAAGGAATGCTTGAAGAGTCTGAGGCGCCTCGGTATAAGCAATCGCTTCAGCGGAGAAAACCACTTTATATCCTTCTCTTTGAATTCTAATCGTCAATTCCGCGTCTTCGGTCAAAGTATCACCTTGATAATTGCCAACTTTTTTGACCGCCTTTTTTCTCCAAGCCCCCAGGGCGCCAGGAACAACAGGAACGGCGCCGAGAACGTCGTAGGCTCGTCTATCAAGATGAAATCCAACGATGTACTCAATTGCCTGAAAAGCAGTCAAGGGATTAAAGACATTTCCTACCTTTAAGTTACCCGCTACTGCCCCCACTCGACTATCTTGAAAAGGGCGGACAAGCTCCGCAATGGTGTTGGCTAAAACCTGAGTATCGGCGTCTACCATTACTAAAATTTCTCCCTGAGAGCTCATAATACCCTTGTTAAGGGCGGCAAATTTACCCTGCTTTTTTTCACTGACCAGCCAGACCCCTTGATGAATAAACTCTCTTACTCGTTCAACCGTTTTATCGGTAGAATTGTTATTAATTACAATCACTTCAAAATCGGGATATTCAGAATTTAGGAGTGATTCAATCGTTTTGGCAATCGTTTTTTCCTCATTATAAGCAGGCACAAGAACAGAAACAAAGGGAGTAAATGGCTTCTTCCAATTCTTCGAGTTCCGCGTTACATGGATAGTTGACAAATTAAGAATGGCCAAGACACCAATCATCACCAAGCCAATATTTAACCGAAAAAGCAGATTAGGAAAGGTAATCAAATAGATTTTTAACCAATAAAGGAAGAGGACGAACTGTGATGATACCCTCTCAAGAAAGCTGGCGGGAACCATAGCTGTTTCACCATCCCCCAAAAAGACATCAGCTGTTTTAAACTGATAGCCAGCGGCTTTATAGCGCTTAATAATCTCTGGCAAAGCAGAAACAGTTACTTCCCTATTTCCTCCTCCATCATGTAAAAGGATAACCTGGGCACCTTCTAACTTGACGGCATTGGTAACAACTTTCTCCTTCTCCGTCTCCAACCAATCTAATGAATCGGTTGTTAAGGAAAGAATTTGGTAACCTCGATCTAAAGCCGCCACACTAAAAATTAGACTATTAAGGGAAATCGTGTTTTCCGCTCCCCAGTAGGGAACTCGAAAAAGTTTAGTTTTATAGCCGGTTTGTGCCTGGATAACTTTTTGGGAAAAGTCTAGCTCAATACCCGACCTTTGCCATTGAGGATAAAGGTCTATTTCCTCTGGAAAATGGGAAAAAGTATGGTTGCCGATTTGGTGTCCTTTCTCAATAATCTCTCTTGCCAAATCTGGATGGCGAAAAAGCTGCTCTCCTACGACAAAGAAAACCGCCGGCACCTGCTCTTTCTCCAAAACCTCAAAAACGACCATCTTTTCATCTCGATTTTCTCCCCTCATTAAACTTAGTTGGCCATCTTTTTCTTCTAAGGTTACCATTGGGCCTTCACCTTTCGCCTCTATCACATCTTCCTTAAGGGTGCTAAGATAATCAATTACCTCTTTAGGATTCTTTCCCGTCTTTTCCTCAAGATTAGGACCAAAACGGGGAGGCGCCTATTACCACGATATCAACGAGGATTAAGAAATTCCGCAAGCGCTTTTTAATTTTTCGCCAGCGTTTTCCTTCTTTATCAAAAAAAACGAAATTCCGCGAAGCAGACATAAAACCAAAGAGAATACTAAAAATGGCCTCACTTAGAGAAAATGGGGCAGGCTATTCTTTATTCTTTAAGTAAGACTGACGAAAAAGTATATCACTTATAGAAAAAAATTTTATTTGCTTCCGCAATCTTGTGGATTTCTTGTTTTTTAGCTACAGCACCGCCTTCTTTATTCGCCGCTGCCATTAATTCCGCTGCCAACTTCTCATAAAAATGATGATATTCTTTATTGGGTCTGGCTTGGGCGGCTTGAATTAGCCAGCGAATGGCTAATGACTCTCGCCGGTCACCCCGGACCGGTATAGGTACTTGATAAGAAGCGCCCCCTACCCGCCGGGGGCGGACTTCCATTTTCGGCTTGACATTCTCTAAGGCTTGATGAAAAACTTCTAAAGGATTCTTTTTGGTTTCTTTCTCAATTATGTCAAAAGCGCGATAGATATGCTTTTGGGCGACGGATTTTTTTCCCTGACGCATGGTTCGGTTTATCAACTTAGTCACTAATCGGCTTTGATAAACCTCATCAGGAGCAACAATTCTTTTTGGCGCCCTTTTACCCCTCATTTTTCTTCTCCTTTAGCCTCGGCTTTCTCCTCAGTTTTTTCCTCTTTTTCTCCTTCAACTTCTTCTGTTCCTTTTTCGCCAGGCCCAGCTACCGGGGCGACAATCCCGCCAGTCCGAGTGCCATATTTTGACCGAGCTTTTCTTCTGCCCCCAACTCCCGCAGTGTCATACCTACCCCTAACCACGTGATATTTCACCCCCGGCAAATCTTTAACCCGCCCGCCTCGAACCATCACCACGGCGTGTTCAGCCAAATTATGACCCTCACCAGGAATATAGGCAGTAATTTCTCTTTTATTTGAAAGACGAACTCGGGCCACTTTCCTTAAAGCAGAGTTAGGCTTTTTTGGAGGCATGGTTTTAACATGGAGAACCACTCCCCGTTTAAAAGGACTAGTTGTTTCGGTCATCCGTCGGTCTTTGGCATTGAAAGTCTTCCGCAGAGCGGCGGCTTTAATTTTCTTTCTGGTTTTCTTTCTGCCCTTACGGACAAGTTGACTTATTCTTGGCATGAATTCAATTATACTATAGATTTAAGCTGATATAAAGCGAATCTAAGCTGATATTCGCTTTCAGCTGTTTTTTCATCCGCTTAAACCAGAAAAAATGAATTATTCTTCAAGTCGAGCCCGTTCTGGAGTCACCGGAATCAAGCGACCGATAATCACGTTCTCCTTAAGCCCAATTAAATTATCCTCCTTACCTTCAGAAGCGGCATCAGTAAGAACGTTTGTCGTCCGTTCAAAGGAAGCGGCTGAAAGCCAAGAGTCGGTATAAAGAGAAGAGCGAGTTATTCCCAAAATGACCACCTGGGCTGAAGCCGGTTCGCCGCCTTCAGCTAAAACCCGGGCATTTTCTTCTTCAAATAAAGCCCGGCTGACAAATTGACCGGGCAAGAGAGAGGTATCGCCCGAAGTTTCTATTCGAACCTTATCGCTCATCTTTCTCACAATCACTTCAAAATGCTTATCCTGAATAGGAATTCCTTGTGATTCATAGACTGATTGAACTTCCTCAATCAAGTATTCTTGAGCCGCTTTGAGACCCCTGATTTCCAAAACTTCGCGGACATCCAAAGCCCCCGTTGCCAATTGAGTGCCTGCATCAATCAGTTCAGCTTCTTTAACCTTAACTTCACTCACGGCGGGTACCAAATATTCCCTTTCTTCAACCGGTTTTACGCCAACGCTCCTAATCCTGATTCGGTATCCTTCTTCCGTCTCGTCAACACTCACCTTTCCAGCAATCTCCGCTAAAGGCGCCAAAGCTTTGGGTTTTCTGGCTTCAAAAAGCTCCTCAACCCGCGGTAAACCTTGAGTCACGTCGGAGATAACAATTCCCCCAAAGTGCTTTGACCTTAAAGTTAACTGGGTGCCTGGTTCGCCAATTGATTGAGCCGCCACCACTCCAACGGGGGTACCAATTTCTACCATCGCCTTTGCCGAAAAGTCCCAACCATAACATTGGGCACAAACACCATGTCTAATTTCGCAAGTTAAAGGTGAGCGCACCCAGAGCTTTTCAATCTGATGCTTTTCCAAAAGACTAACATTGTTCTCGGTAATCAATTCGCCTTTTTTCAACAAAACTTTCTTAGTTTTTGGCTCAACCACTGGTTTAGCTAAAACCCGCCCTAAAACTCTGGCTAAAAACTTCTCACCCCTCTTGCCTGAGCGGTCAATCATAATTGACTCCTTCGTACCACAGTCTTCACCACGGACAATAACGTCGTGGGCAACATCAATCAGCCGTCTGGTGAGATAGCCTGCATCAGCCGTCTTAAGAGCAATATCCGTCAAGCTTTTACGCGAGCCACGAGCGGAAGTGACATATTCAAAAACCGACAGCCCCTCTCTAAAATTAGATTTGACTGGTAGTTCAACAATCTTCCCCATGGGGTCAACTACCGGCCCTTGCATCGCCGACAACTGCTTCACCTGCTCTTTGGAAGCCCGACCAACCTTAGCCTCAATAATCAAACGGACGCTATTCTCTGGGTCAAACTCCTCCCAAGTCTTATCCGCCAACTCTTCTGTTGTGTCCATCCAAACTTCCTGAGTCAACCGTCGCCTTTCCTGGTCAGTAATCAATCCCCGATTGTAGTTTTCTTCAATCTCAGCGACTTTTCTATTAGCTTGAGCGATTATCTTAGGTTTTTCCTCTAAAATTTTACAGTCCAAAACACCCAAGGATAGTCCGGAAAGAGTCGCTCCCCAAAAACCAATTTTCTTAATGTTATCGATGAGATTAATAACCACCTCTTTTTGGCTGACTTGCATTGCCCGAATAATCAAAGCTTTAATTGTTGGTCCTTTAACCGCGTCATTAACAAAGGGCAATTCCGGAGGCAAAATCTGATTAAAGACCACTCTACCCGGTGTTGTTTCAATAATCTCGCTATCTGTCCTCATCTTCACTCGCTGACGAAGACCCACCTTTTTTTCTTGATAAGCCAAAACTGCTTCATCTTTATTGGTGAAAATTGTTGGACAAATAGGCAAATCACTGTTAATGGAAGTCATGAAAAAACAGCCAAGAGCCATCTCTTTATTGGGAATGGTAATCGGCGACCCATCTGAAGGTTTAAGCAAGTTCTTATTCGGTGCCATCAACTCTAACGATTCAGTCTTCGCCTTCTCGCCCAGGGGCACATGAACTGCCATTTGGTCACCATCAAAGTCAGCATTGAATCCCTGACAGACACAGGGGTGAATTTGAATTGCCTCACCCTCAATCAAAACCGGGTAAAAGGCTTGAATCCCTAGCTTATGAAGAGTCGGGGCTCGATTCAGCAAAACCGGGTGATCTTTGGTAATCCTTTCCAAAATATCAAAGACCTCTGGCGGTCTCTGCTCGAGAACGTTTTTAGCGTTTTTAACATTAGGAGCAATCCCGGTTAAAATCATCTCGCGCAAGACAAAAGGCTTGAACATCTCCAAAGCCATTTCTTTGGGCAAGCCACACTGATTGAGCCTTAATTCGGGACCAACCACAATCACTGATCGACCTGAATAGTCAACTCGCTTGCCGAGCAAATTCTGCCTAAATCGTCCCTGCTTACCTCGCAACATATCGGAAAGAGAACGCAATGGCTGACGACGACGGCGATAACGCCGAATTGGTCTTTTGGCGGCATCAATTAAGGTATCTACCGATTCCTGAAGCATTCGTTTCTCATTACGAAGAATAATTTCAGGCGCCCCCAAGTCAATCAAGTGTCTCAGGCGATTGTTACGGTTAATCACCCGGCGGTAAAGATCATTCAAATCACTGGTGGCAAACCTACCTCCAGAAAGCTGAACCATTGGCCTTAAGTCTGGAGGAATCACCGGCAAAATCTTTAAAACCATCCAAGCGGGGTTAATCTCTGCCTTTCTAAAACCCTCAACCACCTGCAATCTTTTAATCGCTTTCACATAACGCGCCCCTTTAGTTTCTTTAACCGTCTTTTTCAAATCAGCGGCTAACTTTTCCAAATCCAGTTTTTTAATCGCTTCCAGTAAAGCTTCTGCTCCCATGTTTACTTTAAAGAAATCGGCTGCTCTATATTCGACTAGTTTCAAATACTCATCTTCGCTCAGAAGAGATTTCTCTTTTAAACTCTTTACCAAGCTAATAATGGCTTGATAAACTTCTTCAGCCCTCTCTCCTTCAGCCAAATATTGGTCTCGAAGGCTCTGGACTTTTTGTTTAATCTTAAGATCAGCTTCTCCCAAAGCCAAAGCTTGCCTATCTTTGCTCGTAATCTCTTTTCTAATCTTCGCTTTTTCTTTTTTGCCTTTTTCTTTAGCTTCCTTAATTTTTTCTTCGCGTTCTGTCTTAATCGCCTTCTTCTTCTTTACCAGCTCTTTTTCCAAATGTTCGGTTACTCTTTGCTTCTTTTTCTCGTCGACTTCAAAGATAAGGTATTGGGCAAAATAAACCACTGACTCTAAGCCCCGAGGAGAAATATCTAGCAAAAGTGATAACTTTGAAGGCGCCCCTTTAAAAAACCAAATATGAGCCACGGGTGAAGCCAAATCAATGTTGCCCATCCGCTCTCGCCTCACTCTTGATTGAGTTACCTCAACCCCACATTTGTCACAAACAATCCCCCGGTAACGAATCCGTTTATATTTACCACAATAACACTCCCAGTCTTTGGTCGGACCAAAAATTCTTTCACAGAAAAGACCATCTTTTTCTGGTTTCAGCGTGCGGTAATTAATCGTCTCTGGTTTTGTCACTTCTCCATGAGACCATTCTCTAATCTCTTGGGGCGAAGCTAGTTTAATTTTCAAACCAGAAAAATCAATAATATCTTTGCCAAAAACCATTTTTTTATTCCTCCTCCTTACTAACAACGGTGGCGCCCGCCGCCCGGGCTAATTCTTCGGCTTCCTCTTTCGTCTCCTCCTCTTTTTCTAACTCCTCCTCAGTTTCTTCCTCTTTTAACGCCTCAACAGCGCCGGTTGGCTCAACCTTCAAACCCAAACTGTTTAATTCCTTAACCAAAACCTTAAAAGATTCAGGTACGGTTGACTCAGGGATTTGCGTCCCTTTAACAATCGCCTCAAAACTTTTTGCCCGCCCAACAACGTCATCGCTTTTGATGGTCAACATTTCTTGGAGAGTATGCGCCGCTCGATGAGCTTCCAGAGCCCAAACCTCCATTTCGCCTAAGCGCTGACCACCCATTTGTGCCTTACCCCCCAGGGGTTGCTGGGTAACCAAAGAGTAAGGACCGGTTGAGCGAGCGTGACTCTTGTCTTCAACCATATGAACCAACTTCAAAATGTAACCAATTCCCACGACGCTTTTTTTGGCAAAGGCTTCACCTGTCCGACCATCATAGAGAACTACTTTCCCATCAACTGGCAAGCCGGCTTTCTTCAGTTCCTTAACCACCACTTCTTCGCTTATCTTTTCAAAAACCGGAAGAGCGACTCTAAAACCTTGTTTCTTCGCTGCCCAGCCAACGTGAGATTCAAGCAACTGGCCGAGATTCATCCTGGTTAAAACCGCTAAGGGAGAAATAATAATATCTACCGGTGTCCCGTCTTCCAAATAAGGCATATCGGCTTCAGGAATAATCCTTGAAATCACCCCTTTATTACCATGGCGGCCGGCGACCTTATCACCCACCGTCACCTTCCGTACTTGAGCAACTTTCACAATGACTTTCTTCAGGGTTCCTGGTTCCAACTCATCACCTTTGGCTCTATCAAGAATTTGAACGTCAATCACCGTTCCCCGCTCACCGTGAGGCATTCGCAAAGAAGTGTCCCTTACTTCTCTTGCTTTTTCCCCAAAAATCGCCCGGAGCAACCTTTCTTCTGCCGTCAATTCGGTTTCGCCTTTAGGAGCTATCTTGCCGACGAGAATGTCATGAGGTCCCACCTCGCTACCAACAACCACAATACCGTCCTCGGCTAAGTTAGCCAAATCAGCTTCCCCAACATTAGGAATATCTCGGGTTAGTTCCTCGGGACCAAGTTTGGTTTCCACTACCGGCGCTTCGTATTCTTCAATCGTAACCGAAGTCAAAGCATCCTCTCTGACGACTCGGTCAGAAATAATAATCGCGTCCTCATAGCCCAATCCTTCAAAGGAACAATAGGCAATCACCAAGTTCTTTCCCAAAGCCAGCTCGCCTCCATCACAAGCTGGGCCATCAATGAGCAAGTCACCTTTTTTAACCCGGTCACCAACGTTGACCAGCGGCCGTTGAGAATAACAAGTGCTATTAGGACTCGTCCGCTTGAATTTGGTTAAGTAATAAGTTTCTTCACCATTTTTAATCTTAATGTTTTCTGTATCTTCTAAGTCTGTTTTTTTACTTTTGAGTTTAAGGACAATTTTTTCACCATCAACATAGGTCACCCGACTGTCGTGTCGGGCTCTGATTACCCAGCCCATCTGCTCAGGGACAACCGGTTCAATCCCGGTACCAACAATTGGCGCCTCAGGTTTGACTAAAGGCACTGCTTGACATTGCATATTTGACCCCATTAGAGCCCGGTTAGCCATGTCATGGGAAAGAAAGGGGATTAGGGAAGCTGAGGTGCCCACAATTTGACGAGGAACAACATCAAGATATTCTACTCGCTCCACTGGCGCTTCTAAAAATTCACCATGATAACGAACTGGCACCCAAACATCAGTAATATAGCCACTTCGGTTAATGTTAACACCAGAGTGGGTAATGTAGTGTTCTTGTTCGTCATCAGCCGGTAGATAAACGATCTCATTGGTTACTTTCATCCGGGTCTTACCCCCAATTTTCTTTTTAATCACCTTCCGATAAGGAGCTTCCAGGAAACCGAATTCATTGACCCGGGTATAAAGCGTCATGTAGGTCACCAAACCAATATTCGGTCCTTCAGGTGAACGAACCGGACAAATTCGACCGTATTGAGAAGCGTTAATATCCCGGATGGAGAAGCTTGCCCTTTCTCGAGTAATTCCTCCAGGACCAGTCACTGACAGCCGGCGAAGATTATCAATCTCTGACAAAGGATTGACCTGGTCTAAAATCGCGGAAAGTTGGCTCGAACGAAAGAATTCATTCATTAAAGCCATTATCGGTCGGGCATTAACCAGCTGGACAGGACTAGCTTTTTCCTCAGTAGAAATCAAGCTCATTTTTTCCTTAATTGACCGTTCCAACCGAATTAAACCGACGCGGAAGACAGTATCGGCGACAATCTCACCCACCCGGCGAATTCGGCGGTTAGCTAAATGGTCAATATCATCAACTCGCCCCTCGCCGTTTTGTAATTTAATTAAATACCTAATCGTCTCTACCACGTCTTCCTGATGGAGAATCCAATTCTTCTTATTGTTCGATAATTCTAAACCCAAGCGCTTGTTGATTTTATAACGACCGACTTTGCCCAAATTATAGCGTCGATTATCAAAAAACATATTGTTAAACATTTCTCGAGCATTCTCTAAAACTGCGGGTTCACCAGGACGCATTTTTTGGTAAATCTCCACCAAGGCTTCCTCCTTCATCTTAGTCGGGTCTTTTGCCAAAGTAGCCAAAATATAATCTTTACCCTCTTTAGCCTCATCTTTAAAGGTCGCCAAAATCTCTTCATCAGTGACCAAGCCAAAAGCCCGGAGAAGAACAGTCACCGGAAATTTTCGTCTCCGGTCAAGCCGACAACTGATAACATCATTTCGATTGACATTGAATTCCAGCCAAGAGCCTCGGAGGGGACGGATTTCGGCTTGATAAAGCATCCGCCCACTCACCCGGTCAATCTCACCAAAGAAAAACGCGCCAGGGGCGCGAATAATTTGGTTAATGACTCCTCTCTCAATCCCGTTAATAATAAAGGTGGCTCGCTCAGTCATTTGGGGAATATCACCCAGAAAAACTTCTCTCGTGACTTTACGACCGGTTTTTTTATTGGCTAGGGTCGCTTCTACCCTCAGGGGGGCGTCGTAGGTCAACCCTTTCTTAGTCGCTTCAGAAGGAGAATGGCGAGGTTTATCAAAATGATAATCACCAAAGACTAACCGCCAATTTTTACCAGTGAAATCATCAATTGGAGAAATTTCTCCCAATGCCCCTTTAATCCCCTCATTAATGAACCATTCGTATGATTCTCGCTGAGTTTCCAGGAGATTTAATTGGGGCAGGTTTTTATGTTCTTGACCCCAGTTAAGGCGCTTTGGCTTGGCGGCGGGCATCGGCGATTTTTTTCTTAAAAAGAATAAAAAAA
>Ga0111213_101_pt1 | contig 32291 bp, 35 predicted proteins | sample DeeMarSWOR152_54_FD_80362 | JGI IMG/M metagenome (GOLD analysis project Ga0111213, IMG submission 80362) | Microgenomates bacterium DG_75 | reverse complement strand
CATGAGGGAATCTCATTTAGAGGATTCAACCTAAGATCTAAAAGTGGTGATGAGAAGCATATTTTCTATATTCATCCAGAAATTGCGGATGTTTTAGATAAGTCTGGTGTTTTAGAGATTAAACCACCTGACACAGAGAAACAACCTTTTAGCAGGTAATCTACGTTTTGCTGTGGTAAAATAGCTTCATGAAACGCCTCGTTTTGGTTGATGGTCACGCCATTCTCCATCGTGCTTATTATGCTTTTCCAGCCACCTTAAGAACTCGCCATGGCGAAATCGTTAATGCTGTTTATGGCTTTACCCGGATGCTTCTTTCCGTTCTTAAAGATCTTCACCCTGAGTATGTAGCGGTCGCTTTTGATTTGCCCAAGCCCACTTTTAGGCATAAAGAATTCATTGGCTATCAGGCTCAGAGACCGAAAATGGAAGCCGAATTAAAAGACCAAATCGAGCGAGTTTTTGAGGTGGTCAAGACACTAAATATTCCCATGTTTATGATGGAAGGTTATGAAGCTGATGACGTCATTGGTACATTGGCTAACCAAGCAGCTAAAAGAAGGGTAGAAACAGTGATTGTTACCGGTGATAAAGATTTACTTCAGTTGGTTAAATCAAGAGTTAAACTTTATGCCCCCAAAAAAGGCTTTTCCGAGCCGATTATGTATGACCAAAAGAAAGTTGAAAAAGAAATGGGGATTACCCCGAAACAGATTGTTGATTACAAAGCTTTGATTGGTGATTCTTCAGATAATTACCCTGGCGTTCCCGGAATTGGACCAAAAACGGCTCCCAAACTTCTCAACAAATATAAAGACCTAGATACTATTTATAGAAATATTAATAAGATTGATAAAACCGAACCAAGAGTGGCGAAAAAACTAGCCGATGGTGCCGATAGCGCCGCTCTTTCCAGAAAATTAGCCGAAATTGTTACCAATGTTCCCATTAAGCTTAATCTCCGTGCCTGTCGAATTCATGATTATGACCAAGAAAAAGCAATTAAGCTCTTTCAAGAATTGGGCTTTAAGAGTTTGATTAATAAACTGCCGGGAGTAGAGATTGGAGAGAAAAAGAGAAAAGATAAAAATAAACAGATGGAGTTGCTGTGAAAGTTGCCTTAGTTCATGATTATCTAAAAGAATATGGTGGAGCAGAGAGAGTCCTTAAAGCTCTTCATGAAATTTACCCTCAAGCGCCGATTTATACTGCTTTTTGTCATCGGAATTCAGCGGCGGGGAATGTTTTTAAGGGCGCACAGATAAAGGAGTCATGGTTGGCGCCTTTGATTAAATACAAGAATCTTTATAGTCCCTTACGTTTTTTGACTCCTCTGATTTGGAAGAGCTTTAATCTTTCGCAATATGATTTAGTTATCACTTCCGCTTCTTGGTACATTACCCGGGGCTTTCGGGTTGGACCAAAAACTAAAGTGATTTGTTATTGCCATACTCCACCGCGCTATTTATATGGCTATCCTACTTCAATAGAATGGCAACGTTATCTACCGGTACGGATTTATGCTTCAATTATCAATCATTTTTTAAGACCTTATGATTTCCGTTCTGCTCAGCAAGTAGATGAGTTTATTGTTAATTCTCAAAATGTAGTTAATCGGGTGAAGAAATTTTATCGGCGGAATTCAACCGTCATCTATCCGCCGGTTGAGGTGATAAGGATTCTTCAAAATACAAAAGGGCTGAAGCAAAAGAATTACTTTTTAGTTGCTTCACGAATCGTGGGAGGTAAAGGGATTGAATTAGCAGTTGAAGCAGCTAAGAAAGCTAAAGTTTCTCTTAAAATAGTAGGTGAACCGGCGGGTTTGCGTTGGTTTGGAGGTAAGTTGGAGGGTTTGAAAACTAAAGGAGTGGAATTTTTAGGTTGGATACCCGATGAAGAACTTTATCGCTATTACGGTCAATGCAAAGCCTTTTTGGCTTTAGAAACTGACCCTGATTTTGGCATTACTCCAGTGGAAGCCATGGCTGCCGGGCGACCGGTGATTGCTTTTCGGGGAGGGGGTTATTTAGAATCAGTGGTTGAGGGAAAAACGGGTGAATTTTTTGATGAACCGACAGTCGAGAGCTTGGCTGAGGTTTTGAAAGAATTTAAACCTAAGAAATACAAATCCGAAGATTGCCGAAGGCAAGCGAAAAAATTTTCTAAAGAGAGATTTAAGAAAGAAATTAAAAAGTTTATTAAGGAGCTATAAAAGTTATTATGGTCTCTCCTGAACAAGTTAAAACAAGAGAAATTGAAATTGATCCAAAAGGGGTTGAGTTTTTGAATTTGGCAGGGCGACGCTTTGATATGCCTACTAAAAGAAAAATTGCCTCTTTGTGCGAAGAAATCGGAGAGGAGATGCTACGATCAGCTCTTCGCGAAGATGAGATGAAAATACTTTCGGTCTATCCTCAAAGAGGTGAGGGGCGATTGGTAAGCGCCAGGGAAGCAGCAGTCCAGCTTGGTAAAAGACCTGAAAGTGCCCATTTTTTGATTAGTAGAACACGGACAATTCTAAAAAAGGTTGGCTGGAAGCTAATTATTGGTGAAAATTCAGTTGAAACACTGAAGTTAAAAGATTATCTTTATGCTCAGGCAAGGAGATTGGGAATAAGAAGGATTGAACAAATCATGATGCTTCCAGAAGAGCAAATTATTGAGTTGTGCGGCTCTCAGTTTGGGCTTAAACAGTTGGAAAAAGCAATGAAAACAAGGGGAATTGATTGGACACCGCCTAAAGTAGAATTTCCGCTATTGCTTAATCACTCAGGTTATTAAGAAAAGATGCCTGAATTACCTGAAGTAGAAACTATTAGAAGAGATCTTAGCCGATTGATTGTTGGTCGGAAGATTTTGGAGATTACCACTGATTCACCGAAACAGGTTAAGCCTTCATTAGCTAGGGTGAAGAAGGCAGTGGTTGGAACAAAGATTAAGAAGATTGAAAGGCGAGCGAAAGTACTCCTTGTTTTTCTTTCTGATAGGCAGATTTTGGCAATTCACTTAAAGCTTACGGGTAGACTTTTGGTGAGAAAAAAGAGTGTGCCTAAAGATGATTGGCAACATGTAACCATTTCTTTAAGTGGTAACAAAGAATTACGCTTTGCTGATTTACGGAAATTTGGCTGGATTAGATTGTTAAACGATAATAATGCACTAGAGAAGCTTCTTTCCGAATTCGGACCAGAGCCTTTGAACGGATTGACTTTGAGAAAATTTAAAGAAATTTTAGCTTCATCAGGGCGGGCAGTTAAGCTCGTTTTGATGGACCAAAAGAAAATCGGGGGAGTGGGCAATATTTATGCTAATGATGCCTTGTTTTTAGCAAGGATTGATCCTCGACGTCCGGCAAAGGAAATTGCGGAAAAAGAAACGAAAAAACTTCTTCGTGCCCTGGAAAAAGTTTTAAAGGCAGGGATTAAATATCGGGGCGCTTCTGACCAGTACTATTTAGATGCCCTTGGGCGAAAAGGTTCCTATCAAGACCACTTTTTGACTTATGGCAGAGAAGGAAAGAAGTGTTTTGATTGCAAGGGTAAAATTAAAAAGATTAAAATCGGTGGACGAGGAACATTTTATTGTCCGAGCTGCCAAAAGTAAAATTTATGGTAATTAAGTCACTACAACTTCAAAACTTCCGTTCTTATAAAGACCAAACCTTCAAATTTCCTATTGGAACAACCTTGGTGATTGGTCCTAATACTTCAGGCAAAACTAATCTTCTTGAAGCTATTTTTCTTCTCGCTACCGGCAAATCTTTTCGTGCCCAAGTGGAGGAGGAGATGATTAGCTATGGCAAAGAATTGGCCAGGACCAAGGCTGAAATTAAAGGCGAAGAAGAAATAGACGAGCTGGAAATATTACTCACCACCGGTCGGATAGGGAAAAGGAAAATGACGAAGAAACAATATTTGCTTAATGGCGTCAAAAGGCGGATGGTTGATTTTATTGGTCAGCTGAATTGTGTTCTTTTTGGACCAGAAGATTTGGAAATCGTCGTTGATAGTCCGGCTATTAGGCGGGATTATCTTGACTCAGTTCTTGAGCAAGTTGGTCGGGATTATCGCCGCGCCAGTCTTTCTTATAAAAAAGGTTTGAGGCAGAGAAACAAACTTTTAGAGCGAATCCGAGATGAAGGCAGAGCCAAATCAAGTCTCTTTCTGTGGGATAAATTGCTGTTAGAAAATGGGGAAATTATTAGTCAACAAAGAGAGGAATTTATCAATTTTATTAATCAACAGCCGGACTACTTTGGGGATTTAGTGATTAACTACGAAAAAAGTATTATCTCGCCTCAGCGTTTGGCGCAGTATCAAGACAAAGAAATCGCCGCCGGGATGACTTTAATTGGTCCTCATCGGGATGATTTCACCCTTAACTTAGTGAGCGAGGGTGAGGAGCGCAATTTGCATATTTTTGGTTCGCGGGGTGAGCAGAGAACCGCGGTTTTTAGCTTGAAATTGGCTGAGCTAGAATTTGTCGCGGAAAAAATTGGTCAAAGACCGGTATTATTATTAGATGATATTTTTTCTGAACTTGACCATGAGCGTCGCCAGCGGTTGGTGGAAGTGATTCCCAAACAACAGACGATTATAACGACGACTGATATTCATCTAATTGAACCAGCTTACAGAAGAAAAGTAAAAATGATAAAGTTAAAGTGATGGAGAAGTTTTGTTTGAAAAAAGGACAGCTTTATCAACCTAAAGAAGGTGCAGGTAAAGGTGACAATGGCCGAATAGCGATGATTGGCGGTTCCTCTCTTTTTCATGGGGCGCCTCTTTTATCTCTGAAGGTGGCAGCAAGAATTGTTGACATGATTTTCTTTTCTTCACCAGAGCCTTCGGTGGGAAGAGTGGCGGAAGAGTTTAAGAGCAAGCTTTTTTCTTTTATTTGGGTGCCATGGGAAGAAATGGATAGATACATTAAAAAATCAGATGCGGTTCTAATCGGTCCGGGATTGATGAGGTATCGTAAAGAGGGGGAGGAGAGATTTGATGAGGCCGGTAAAGAAACGAAAAGAATTACCGAGAAGTTTCTTTCAGAATTTCCTGATAAACAATGGGTAATTGATGCTGGTTCGTTGCAGGTGATGAATGCCAAATTCATTCCTAAAAATGCCATTTTGACACCTAATAAAAAGGAATTCAAGATGCTTTTTGGCGAAATGAATCCGCAAGAAACCGCCAAGAAATATCAGTGTATTCTTGTTTGTAAGAATAAGGAGACAATTGTTTGTTCTCAAGAAAAAACAGAGATTATAAAGAATAGAAGCGTGCCTTTGACAAAAGGCGGCATTGGTGATGTTTTAGCAGGCTTAGCCGTGGCTCTTGCCGCGAAAAATCCACCTTTTTTAGCTGCCTGTGCCTCTTCTTGGCTAATGATGCGGGCAGTTGACCAATTATATGAGCAAGTAGGACCTAATTTTAACGCCGATGATTTAGCTGATAAAATTCCTGAAGTTTTGGAAGAATACCTTCGTTAATCTTTCTTCTTTTCTAATTTATCCGCCAGTTTGCTTAATTGAAGGGTAACGAGGACAGCGAGGACGGTGACGATGATGGCGTAGATAGCAAGGGAAATAATTTCACTGCCGACACTAATGCGAGCCCTGACATATTCTTTAATAAAAGTCTTGATTAACTCGTTCCAAGCTAGAGCTGCCACTAAACCAAAGCCAGAAGTGGCTAATTTGAGCATTTGCTTGACCACCGCCAGTTGATATTTTCTGATTTCTTCTTTTGACTTCTTAATAGGCTCCATCTTGTTGCATCACACGCAATTTGAGATTTCTCGCAAAAAATGCGATAATAGTGCTAGTGTATACCCCTAAGTTTACTATAAATAATGACGTTTTAGCAAATATTGGTTTAATTGAAGCCGCTAAAGAGGTTATCGAAAATGCTCCTTTGATCCCTGTTTATGAATCTCGTTTCAAAAAAGACGCTCTTTTGCGAACCGTTCATCATGGAACTCACATCGAAGGCAATGACCTCACTCTCAGTGAAGTTAGAAAGGCAATTGAAGGAGAGAGATTTGTTGCTCGAGAAAGAGATGTTCAAGAGGTAATCAACTACCGCAATGTTCTTAAGTACATTGATGGCCTAAAAAGAGAGCTTGGCAATAGTTCTCGTTACAATCAAAAGATGGTTAAAGACATCAACCGCCTTGCTTGCGAGCGGATTGTCACCGACGGTCGCGCCGGTCAGTACCGCCAGACCCAGGTGATTTTGAGAAACAGTGCTACCGATGAGATTACTTTTCGCCCACCACCAGCGGTGGAGGTGCCTTTTCTAATGGAAGACTTTTTTGCTTGGCTCAATTCAGCCGAAGCCAAAAAGATTAATCCCGTTCTTCGAGCGGGGATTGCCCATTACTATTTAGTCAGTGTCCATCCTTTTATTGAGGCTAATGGGCGCAGTTCACGGGCTTTTGCCACTCTGATTCTTTTTGTTGAAGGCTACGATATTAAGAAATTCTTTTCTCTTGAGGATTATTTTGACAAGGATGCGGTGCGTTATTACCAATCATTGATGAAAGTTGATAAACAGCACCGCGACTTGGCTAAAAGAGACCTTACTCCTTGGCTTGAATATTTTACCCAAGCCATGGGCGTGGAATTAACCAGGATTAAAGAGAAGGTTAAGCGACTTTCAATTGATATCAAAATGAAGACGCGAGCGGGCAAGCAAATTCCTCTCAATGAACGCCAGATTAAACTGATGGAATATTTAGAGGAGAATGGCTCGATTACCACTGCTGAAGCGAGAAAGACTGTTCCGAATTATTCTGATGATACTTTAGTTCGAGATTTTAATTATTTTATTAAGAAAAAAATTGTTAAAAAACAGGGCAAAACTAAAGCTGCCAGGTACGTTCTTAGGTGAGCCCAACTGACCCACAATTTCTTTATATAATGTTAATTCTGCCCGGATTGTTCGGGATGACTCTGATTGGTGAAGGATTGGTTAAAATTTATCACGAGGAGCTTTATGGCTGGATTTCTATTGTCTTGGGGATAGCTTTTATTGGCCTGGCGGTTTTGGTTTATTTTTATTTTTCTCAAAATCTAGCTTGAAGATGACTTTTAAAAAACTCGCTACCTATTTTACCCAGTTAGAAGAAACCAGCTCGCGGATTAAAATTACCGAGATTCTGGCGGACTTGCTTAGAAAAGCCGATAAAGACGAAGTTGATAAAATCTGCTATCTTTCCTTGGGACGCCTGGGTCCACTTTATACTGGGGTTGAATTTAATTTAGCGGAAAAGATGATGCTCAGGGTGATTTCTCAGGCTTATGATGTTAGTGAGCAAAAGGTAAGGGGGGAATATAAAAAGATTGGTGATTTAGGTGAAGTGGCGGAGAAGTATGATAAAAGAGAAAAGCCAAAACCATTATCGGTTAATCAGGTTTATGAGCGGCTGGAACAGATTGCTCAGGATTCAGGTGAAGGTTCGGTAGAGCGGAAAATTAGTAATTTAGCTAAACTCCTTGATGACTTGGATGGTGAAAGCGCTAAATATGTTGTCAGAATTCCCTTAGGCAGATTGAGGTTAGGTTTTTCTGACTTGACTATTCTTGATGCTCTTTCTTGGATGGTGACGGGTGATAAGAGTAAGCGCCAGGAAATTGAGGAGGCTTTTAACAATCGAGCTGATGTGGGACAAATTTCCCAGATACTCAAGTCTAAAGGCTTAAAAGGTTTAAAGAGTTTAAAGGTGCAATTAGGGGTGCCGATTATGCCGGCTCTTTGTCAGCGTCTGCCCACGGCTGAAGAAATGGTAAAGAAACTGGGAAAGATGGCAGTTGAGCCTAAATATGATGGCACGCGCCTAATGGTACATTTTAGTAAAAAGAAAAAATGGGAGGAAAAAGAGGATCAGTTAGCTTTTGATTTCCAGCCCAAAGGTTTTGTTCGGACTTTTACCCGTAATCTAGAAAATACGACTCATATGTTTCCTGACTTAGTTGAAGCGATTTTTAAAGAAGTCAAGGCTCAGGAAGCAATTTTGGATTGTGAAGGGATTGGTTTTGACCCCAAAACAGGCAAGTTTTTACCTTTCCAGGAAACCATTAAGAGAAAAAGAAAATATGGCGTTGGCAAAAAAGCCAAAGAAATTCCTTTAAAGTTTTTCTGTTTTGATATTTTGTATAAAGATGGACGAGATTTACTGAAAACACCGTTTAGTGAGAGAAGAGCAATTTTAGAAAAGACTGTTTCTCCAAAGAATAAAACTCTCGTTCTCTCGCCTCAAATTGTGACTGAGAACCCACAAGAGTTAAGAAAATATCATGACGAGCAAATTAAAAAGGGTTTGGAAGGGGTGGTGGTTAAAAAATGGGAGGAAACCTATGATCCCGGTCGGCGAGGTTATACTTGGGTGAAATTTAAGCAGGAAAAAGGGAAGAAAGGGGCGGGGTTAGCGGATACTTTGGACTGTGTGGTCATGGGCTATTACAAAGGGAAAGGGAAAAGAGCCAGTTTTGGTTTAGGGGCGTTTTTGGTCGGTGTGAGACGAAGGGGAGAATTTTTGACGATTTCTAAGATTGGCACAGGTTTGAGTGATAAACAGTGGCGGGACATGTATAAAAGATGCAGGAAAGTTAAGACTAAAGAGAAATCAAAAGAATATCAGGTGGCTAAAGACTTAACCCCTGATAGTTGGTGTTCACCCAAAATTGTGGTGGAGATTGAGGCGGATAACATTACCAAATCGCCGATACATACCGCCAAATATGCTCTCCGCTTCCCGCGCTTGGTGAAATTCCGAGACGACAAATCCCCTAGTCAGGCAACAACTCTCAGGGAAGCCGAGAAACTTTATAATCTTCAGAAATAACTTGTGTTACAATGAATTTGTGCCCGAGAAAGCATTTACCAAGACTGGATTAACTTCAAAAGAGGCCCAAAAGCGGCTGGAGAAATTTGGTCCTAACCAGTTAGAAAAAAAGAGAGAATTTTCTTCCTTAAAACTTTTTCTTTCCCAATTTAAATCGCCTTTAGTTTATGTTTTAGTTTTTGCTGGATTGGTTACTCTTTTTCTTCGTGAATTCACTGACTCTGTCGTTATTTTTGCCGCGGTTTTTCTTAATACTATTCTTGGTTTTTATCAAGAAAGAAAAGCCCAGCAAGCTTTGGTCGCTCTTCGTTCACTGCTAGCGCCTAAAGCCATGGTAATTCGCGACGGCAAGCAGCAAGAAATTGATGCCACCGAAGTAGTACCAGATGATTTGGTGGTTCTGACTATTGGCACACGTGTGCCAGCGGATGGGGTTTTGGTCGAGGCAACTGATTTTTCAGTTAATGAAGCGATTTTAACCGGAGAGTCAATGCCGGTTCATAAAAAAGGCAGGAAGGATGTTGATAAGACCAAAAAAGAAAACCAAGTGTTTATGGGAACAACGGTATCAAGCGGTATTGGTAGGATGGTGACCACTCAAACCGGGATGGAGACGGAAATGGGCAAAATTGGCAAGAGAGTCGAAGCCGTTGAGGAGGAAAAAACCCCACTCCAAATTCAGCTTGGCAAGCTAGCTAAGATATTAGCGATTGCCGTTGGGGGCATTACCTTTTTTCTCTTTCTTTTTGGAAAACTATTAGGTTATGAATTGCTAGAGATGTTCACCACCAGTGTAGCCATTGCTGTGGCAGCGATTCCTGAGGGTTTAGTGGTTACCATGACCGTCATTTTAGCCTTGGGGATGCAGCGGATTTTAAAAAGGAAAGCGATTGTCCGGAAATTGTTAGCCGCAGAGACTCTGGGTTCGGTTTCTGTTATTTGTGCTGATAAAACCGGGACACTAACAGAAGGCAAGTTGAGGGTGGTTAAAGCGGTGACCAGTGATCAGCAGCCAACAACTAAAGAGATGTTAGTTAAAGTTGCCATCCTTTGTAATGATATGCGCGATCCTCTCGAGGTGGCGATGTGGGAATGGGCCAGAAAAAGCGTTGACCCAAAGATACTTCTGGCGAAAGAACCGAGATTTGATGAAATACCCTTTTCGCCTCAAACAAAAATGATTGCCACTTTACATCCAGAGATTTTACTTGTTTCGGGTGCACCAGAAGTTCTCTTATCTAAGTCAAAATTAACAAGTACGGTTCTTAAAAATTGGCAAAAAAAGCTTGATGAGTATGGAAGCAAGGCGTATCGTTTGGTCGGGTTTGCTTATAAAAGAACAAAAGGTGAGAAAAAGAAAATCAGTCAGAGCGATCTGAAAAACCTTGTGTGGTTGGGTATTTTGGTCTATGAAGACCCGGTGCGATTAGGGGTCGAGAAAGCCTTGAAAGAATCCCAAAAAGCAGGGATTAAAGTGAAAGTGATTACCGGTGATTATACTTCCACGGCAATTGCGGTTTTAAAAGAGCTTGACATTCAGCTTGACCCCAAAACTCAAGTCGTCGAGGGAGCTGAGCTGGAGAAAATTGCCGAGAGTGAGCTAAGAAAGAAAGTTGGGGAGATTGTTCTTTTTACTCGGACTTCTCCTGAGCAAAAGCTGAAGATTGTTAAAGCCCTCAAGGATAATGGTGAGGTGGTAGCCATGACTGGCGACGGAGTCAATGATGCGCCTGCTTTGAAACAAGCAGATATTGGCATTGTCGTTGGTGAGGCTTCAGATGTGGCTAAAGAAACCGCCGATATGGTCCTACTTGATTCTAAATTTTCTACCATTGTTGAGGCAGTTGAAGAGGGGAGAACGATTTTCGAAAACATTAAAAAAGTAGTTCTTTATCTTCTCTCGGACAGTTTTACGGAAATCATCTTAATTGGTGGCTCGATTCTCTTACGACTACCTTTGCCAGTTACGGCAGCTCAGATTCTTTGGGTTAATTTGGTTGAAGATAGCCTGCCAGCCATAGCTTTAGCTTTTGAGCCAGAGGAGAAAGAGGTAATGAATGAATCACCGCGACCCCGGGGTCAGCCAATTTTGGATACGGAACTCAAAACCCTGATTTTCATTATAGGTATCTTAACGGATGTTATCCTCTTGGTTCTTTTCTATTGGTTGCTGAGAGGCTTTCTTCATCTTCATTATATTCAAACAGTGATGTTTGTCGCTTTAGGAATTGACTCTTTGTTTATTGCTTTAGCTTGTCGCACTTTTAGAAAACCCTTTTTTAAATATAGTCTTTTTACTAATCGATTTTTAATTGGCTCAATTGTTTTGGGATTTTTGTTTTTAGGCTTAGTGGTTTATCTGCCACCACTCCAGCTTTTGTTGAGAACTCATCCATTGGGTATTCATGAATGGCTTTTCCTTTTTGGGCTGGGTCTTTTTAACTTCTTTGCCATTGAGTTAACGAAGTGGCTTTTTATCATCCGCCAGAAAAAATGGCAAAAATGAAACCTCCCCCCGAAGTCTTGGGGGGGAATATTTCGGCTTTGCCGAAAGATTTCGTTCGCCTGCTTTCCTATTCCGCCTTCGGCGGAACTGCGGCTCATCTGCCAGGACGGAGCCTGGCAGTATTCGCCTTGAAGCAGTTGAAATGATAGAATAATCAAAGGATGTTAGTAATTGCTTTTTATTTACTCTTAATTTTTGGTTTTTCCGTCCTTTTGATAAAGGCAACGGATGTTATTGTTGTTAATCTTAAAGCTCTTTCTCGTCAAACCCGTATTGGTAAATTTGCTATCACTGGCTTTTTACTTGCTCTGGCAACTTCTTTGCCGGAGTTAGTGGTAGGGATGACGGCAGCCTTGGAGAACAAACCCAACCTTGCCTTAGGTAATATCCTTGGTTCGAATATTGCTGATTTGTCTTTGGTCATTGGTGGTGCGGCTTTAGTTGGCGGGACTGTAGCGGTGAAGGGTATTTTTCTTCGTCGGGATGTTTTTTATGCTTTTTTAGCGGGAGCGGCTCCAATGATGCTTCTGCTTGACAAGCAATTAGGAAGAGTTGACGGTCTGATTCTTCTTGCTCTTTACGGTTTCTATAATGTTTTGATTCTCAAAGAGAGGCAGCGGCAATTGGCCGAGGCAAGGGATGGAAGAGAAGAAAGTTTTATTAGACGACTCTTGAGACGTTTGAGCCACGAAGGGACAAAAAAAGAGCTTGGCTGGCTATTTTTGGGAGTAGCTCTTTTGCTATTTTCTGCAGATATGATTGTCAGAATCGCGGGCAAAATGGCGATGGCTCTTAATATACCCATTTTATTGATTGGCTTGTTTTTAGTCGCTGTTGGCACCTCTCTACCAGAACTGGCTTTTGAATTAAGAGCAGTGCGAGAAAAAGAATCGGGGATGGTTTTTGGTGACCTTCTGGGTTCAGTGGTGGCTAATGGCACTCTGATTATTGGGATAGTCGCTCTAATTGCCCCAATTAGAATTCGAGCTTTTAATGAATATTTGTTAGCCACGATAGCTTTTGTTTTACTTTTTAGTCTTTTTTATCTCTTTATCCGGACCAAACACAAACTTGAGCGTTGGGAAGGAGCATTTCTTTTGGGGGTCTACATACTTTTTGTCCTGCTCGAATTTGCTAGGGCTTAGGCAATGGAACTAATTGCTGACCTTCATTTCCATTCAAAGTATTCTCGGGCTGTTTCTCAGCAGATGGTGATTCCTAAAATAGCTAAGTGGGCTAAAAGAAAGGGAATTGGCTTAGTCACCACCGCCGACTGGACTCATCCCTTGTGGTTAAGAGAACTTAAAGAGAGTTTAGTGGAAGCAGGCGAGGGTGTTTATCGTCATAAAAAAGAACCAACTGATATTTTCTTTCTCCTGACTACCGAGATTTCCAGTATCTACAGTCAAGGAGGAAAAGGACATCGGGTTCATAATCTCGTTTTTGCCCCTAATTTTGAGGTAGTGGAGAAGATTAACGAACAGCTAAGAGGCTACGGAGTTAAGCTTTTGTCTGATGGGCGACCGATGACAGGTTTATCAAGTATTGAACTATGTGAGTTAGTTTTTTCGGTTTCTAAAGATTGTTTGATTATCCCAGCACATGTTTGGACTCCTTGGTATTCTTTATATGGCTCTCGTTCTGGGTTTGATTCAATCAAAGAGTGTTTTAGACAATTTGCCGAGCAGATATATGCGATTGAGACGGGCTTATCGAGTGATCCTGCCATGAATTGGCGAATTGAAGAACTAGACAATAGAGGCATTATTAGTTTTAGTGATGCCCACTCTCCTCAAAAAATTGGTAGAGAAGCCACTGTTTTTGAAATAGACAAGCAAAAACTTGCTTATCAAGATATTAAAAAAGCGATTCAAGAACAAAAAATCGCTTATACAATTGAGTTTTATCCTGAGGAGGGGAAATATCATTACACCGGACATCGAAACTGTGAAGTCAAACAGTCGCCCGAGGAGACCAAAAAACTTGGGACAACTTGTCCGGTTTGTGGTCGACCCTTAACCGTGGGGGTGATGCATCGAGTGGAGGAATTGGCTAAACGACCAGTGGGTTATCGACCAAAAAATCGCCCTTCATATAAGATGTTAGTTCCTTTAATGGAGATTTTATCTGAAGCTTTAGGAGCAGGTGTTTCCAGCCAAATTGTTGAAACTGAGTACAATCGTTTGACAGAACGATTTAATTCAGAGTTTGATATTTTATTGAAAGTCGATCCTTTGGAAATTGCCAAAAGTGCTGGCGAAAAAGTCGCCCAAGGGATTAAAAAAGTTAGAGAGGGAAACATTGTCGTTGACCCGGGCTATGATGGTGTTTTTGGGACAGTTAAAATCTGGGGTGAAAAAGAAGAGGAAGAAGAAAAACAGATGACTCTTTTTTAAAGTAGAGGTTGCTGGTAATCGGCAACCATATTGGCTCACCTAATGGGGATTGACAAGTGGTGGACGTTTGTGGGACGATTTGGATAGAAGGGGGGTGATTAATAAAATGGCCGAAAAAGCAGGCACGGGATTGCCCAAAAATACTGCCGCGGCTCTCTCTTATGTTTTAGTTTGGCTAACAGGGATTGTTTTTCTTCTGGTTGAAAAAGACCCCTTTGTTCGCTTTCACGCCATGCAATCCATCATTACTTTTGGCGCTCTGAATATTATCGCCTTGATTCCGGTTTTGAATATTCTTCTCGGACCAATTGTTCTTGTGGTAGGCTTCGTCCTTTGGTTGGTATTAATTTTCAAAGCTTATCAGGGAGAGAAGTTCAAGCTACCGATAGTGGGTGATTTTGCTGAGAAGCAATTACCTAAGGTCAAATAGCAGTTCGGTCAGTAAGTCAATCATCAGGCTGTCCATTTTAGCCGTCAGATCGGACTGCTTTTTTGTGTGATAAAATATTAGCGATGGTCTTCAAAAATAGGCAAGAAGCAGGTAAAAAGTTAGCTGCCAAATTAAAAGACTTCCAGAACAAAAAAAATTTAGTTGTTCTGGCTATTCCTCGAGGTGGATTGGTAGTTGGTAAAAAGCTTTCTCAGACTCTTAGTTGTCCTTTAGATATTATTGTCACCAAAAAGATCGGGGCGCCTGGTAATCCGGAGCTAGCCATTGGCGCTGTGGGTGCCGTCGGTGAGCCGGTGGTAGATGAGGAGATGGCAATTCGGGTCGGTGCGGATGAAAAGTATCTTCAGAAAGAAATCGCCAGTCGGAAAGCTGAAGTTAAAAGAAGGATTAAGGAATATCGGGGTGATAAACTGCCACTTAATCTCAAAGATAAAATAGTCATTATCACTGATGATGGAGTCGCCACTGGCGCCACCATGAAGGCAGCGGTAGAAGTAGTCAGACAGCAAGAACCAAAGAAAATTATTGTTGCTGTTCCTGTTACTGCCCGAGACTCACTGAAAAAATTAGAAGAGAAAGCCGATGAAGTCATTTATCTTGAAGCTCCGCTAATGTTTTTTGCTGTCGGCCAGTTCTATCAGAAATTTGGACAGACTAGTGATAAGGAGGTGAAAGAAATTTTAAAAAGAAAATAATGCAACCAATTATTAAGTATGCTATTTTACCAACTGACATTTTATTAAAGATTAGTGGTGGAAACCCGCTTCTAGCTGCTTTAGTTTATCCTTTAACCTGGTTGGCTTTGATTGGATTAACCTGTTTTATGTTTTTTAAAAAGATGAGTAGGCAGTGGTTAATTTTAATCATTCTACTTTGGATTATTTGCCTTCCCTACCTTATTTTTAATGGTCTTACTGTGGTTTTTTGGCTAGTTATGTGGGTTTGTAATTTATTTGGTGGGGGATCTAGTTGCTATTTATGAAATTAATTGTTGGGCTTGGCAATCCAGGTAAAAAATATCGAAACACTCGCCATAATATCGGTTTTATGGTTTTAGATGGTTTGTTGGGGAAATTGACACCTGTAGGAGAGACAGTATGGCAACAGAGTAAAAAGTTTAACAGTTTGATTGCTAAGATTGATGACATTATTCTCGTCAAGCCTCAAACCTTTATGAATGCTTCAGGCATAGCTGTCGCCAAAATTGCTAGTTATTATCATATTGAGCCTGTCGAAATATGGGTAGTTCATGACGAAGTTGACTTGCCCTTGGGTAAGATTAGAATAAGAAAAGGAGGAGGGACAGCTGGTCATCGAGGTTTGGAGTCAATAATTGAACAGTTGGGAACAGGTGGATTTGTCCGTTTTCGCTTAGGGATTGGCCATCCTCGAGAAGTAGCCAAATCAATGAGAAAAAGGGAAAAGCTGGTGGAGAAATATGTCTTGTCACGATTTAGTTTAAAAGAAAAATCTGCTGTTAAGCAGATGGTTAAGAAAGGAGTAAAAGCAATTCAGCTCGCCCTTGACGAAGGGCTAGAAAGAGCCATGAATCAATTTAACTGAGGTGAAACATCTTGCTCATTCAACCCATTTTCGCTGGCTCCATCTCCCCTCCGATGGCGTCGGCTCAGTGATTATTGTCGTCACCTTAAGGCGAATGGCAGTCGAATTACTCGGTTTATTCTCACCTCTTTATGTTTTAAGTATTGCCCGGGATATTGGTTATTCAATTCAGGTTTCAGTTTTAGTGGTGATTGGTTTTTTCCTGTTAATCTATTTGGCCAAGCTTTTAACTATGCCTATAGCTGAGAACGCAAGTTTTAGGTTAGGCTATCGGCGAACCTTGGTTCTCTCAGTCATTCCTTTCTTTCTTTTTGTTGGCTTACTCGCCCTAAGTCAGGTCTATCCATTTTTACTTATTCTCGTGGCTATTTTTTGGGGAATTCATGCCGCTCTTTTCTGGTTTGGCTATCATGGGCTCTTTGTGAAGCGGGCTGACCATGAGCATTTTGGCAAACAGACGGGCGCTTGCCAGGCTCTCTATATTTTGTTCGGTATTTTGACACCTGTCTTAGGCGGGTTAATTGTTGTCAAGTTTGGCTATCAAGTCCTTTTCTTAGCTGCTGGAGCTATTTTTGCCTTGGGGCTGATGGTTGCCTTGCTTTCAAGGGAAATAATGCCTCGTCGTGATGCCCGGATTGTCAATGTCATTCAGCTTTTTAAGTCTCATAAAAAGGTAATGGTTGGCTATTTTGGTTGGGGGTTAGAATCAGCTTTATATGGAGCTATTTGGCCTATCTTCTTGTTTTTATTAGTCGGTAAAATCTTGGCTTTTGGCGAGATAATTGCCGCGGCGGTTTTAGTGGCGGCGATTATCACTTATTTGATTGGTTTAGTTGTTGATAAGATTGGAATGAAGGAAATTATCAGCCTAGGCTCAACTGTCAATTTTCTCACTTGGATATCCCGAACCGTAGTAAGGGTACCCCTGGCAATTATTGGCGTTGATGGCTTTTATCGGGTGACCGAGCAGATGCTCCATATCCCCTTATTGGTTAGGTCTTATAAAAAAGCCGTTATCGGCGGTACTGGCCAGGCTTTGTATTTCATGGAAATCTCTTTAGGGCTTGGTGCTATTTTTGGCTTGTTGTTGGCAGGTATATTAATTTTTATTAATCTCCCGCTTTGGACAACGTTTGTTTTAGCTTCTTTAGGGGCACTCGCCCCGATTCTGATTGCGAGGAAGTAAAATGGCGAAGCCAAAAGATAAAAAAAGGGGCTTTCAGGTGATAGGTGATGTTCTTAAGGAGTTTGACTGGGATGAGAAAAAGTATATTTCTCGGGAATTTCAAGATTATGGCTATCGCTTGGCGGAAGAGCTTAATGATTTAAAGCATAAAGCCCTTTATATTAAACTAGCCAAAGAATTACCTCGAGCAATGCTTGAAGAAGCGAGGAGCTTTGTTAAAGATGCTGCTAATGTAAAAAATCCGGCAAAGCTTTTTATGTGGAAATTAACAGGATTAAGGAAAGAAAAGAAAAAGAAAAGATGAGGAATACTTTTTACGAGAGGGTTTATCAGATTACAAAACAAATCCCCTTTGGCAAAGTAGCTACTTATGGTCAAATTGCGGCAAAACTGGATAAACCTAAAGCAGCTCGGGCAGTAGGCAATGCTCTCCATAACAACCCTGATCCTAAAACCATTCCTTGCTATCGGGTGGTTAATCGGAAGGGGAGATTGGCACAAGGGTTTGGAGAGCAAAAAGGAAGGCTTTTAAAAGAAGGCGTAAAATTTAGGGATAAAAAACATGTAGATTTGAATGAATGTCTTTATAAATTGTAAATGATGAGATTTAGACGAGAGGTTTTATTTAGAAGAAGAAGATATTAGGTCTTCCAACCCCCCGAGGGCGCGAATTTTCCTGTTTAATTTGGCACGTCTTAACATGTGCAATCTATCATCTATCACACCATGAATATAATCATCACCGACTTTTCTTAAAGCTGAAATTAAAGGATGAACCCCTTCTTGTAATCGTTTTTTATGAGCTTCTCGGTTGAATCGAGCCCAATCTTCCTTAGTCTTTTTAGGTTCCAAAATTTCCATAGCTTCGTCCTATAATACCACTATTTTTTGATTTGTCAAGGATTGCAAATTTCGGTAGGATGGTTTTAGTGGCAAAAATCTTTATTGGTACTTCTGGTTTTTCTTACCCCCATTGGGGAAAAGGGATTTTTTACCCCAAAGATTTATCTCAAGCAAAATGGTTTGAGTATTACTGCCAGCATTTCAACACAGTGGAATTAAATGTTTCTTTTTATCGCCTGCCCAAGAAGGAAACTTTTAAAGGTTGGCGGAAACGGGCTGGAGAAAAATTTGTTTTTTCGGTCAAGGGTAGTCGTTATATTACCCAAATGAAGAAAATGAAAGACTGTCAGCAGCCACTGAGGACATTCTTCCAAAATGCCAATGGGATTAAAAATGGAAAAGACATTATTCTTTGGCAGTTTCCGCCAAGATTTAAAGCAAACTCAGAAAGACTGACTGAATTTTTGAAACTCTTGCCCAAAAACTGGCGTTATGCCTTTGAATTTCGCGAGAAAAGTTGGCTGGCTGATGAAATTTACAAAATCATCAAAAAACACAACGTTGCCATTGTTTTTCAAGATAATCCTGGTTGGCCAATAACCGAGGAAATCACAGCTGACTTTGTTTATCTTCGCTTTCATGGCAAGACAAGTCTTTATTCTTCATGTTATACTGAAGATGACTTAAGGAATTGGGCAAGAAAAATTTGGGGGTGGCAAAAGGAGGGGATTGACTGTTATACTTATTTTAACAACGACGCTTTGGGCTATGCTGTTGAAAATGCCCAAACCTTAAAGCAGCTATGCTCAAGAAAGAGATAAAAAACCATCTTTTAATCACTATTGCTTGGTTAGCCCTGATTACTCTTTTACGTTGGACTTGGCATTGGAACTTAATTTTTCTCTGGTTGGGAGGAGTCGTTGGCACCTTTTTGATTGAAATTGACCATTTACTTTACGCCCTTGCTATCTATCCTCAAGAAGAAACTAGTAAGAGAGTGAGGCAATTGGTTGACCGACGTTTTTATAAAGAAGCCCTTATTCTGGTAGCCAATACTCGTGGGGAAAGAATAAAACTGGCTTTTCATAGCGCTATCTTTCAACCCGTTCTTTATATTGCTTGCTTTTTTGTTCTTACTTCTACCGGCAGCCTCTTTGGGGCAGGCATGGTGATGGCAATGGCTTTGCGCCTGCTCAAAGACGAGATGAGGCTGTTACTCCAGGGGAAAGATGAGCAATTACGACAGTGGCTTTTTTGGCAGGTAGGAACCGAAGTGACTCTTCGTCAACAGAAATTTTTTGTCATCCTTATGCTTCTTATTTTCCTGGGACTGAATTTACTTTTGATTTAGAGATGGTTTTGTCCAGGATCTTTACCTTATGCGAGATAAATTTTACTCCTTGGTGTTGTCTTCAATCATCTGGTAATATAAATCTAGTGTTCTAGTACCTACCTCGGAGGGAGGTGAACAGATGTTTGATTTAAAAGATAAAAAAGTTCTTGTGACCGGTGCTTCCCGGGGAATTGGCAGGGGGATTGCCCTGGCTTTAGCCAAACAAGGCGCCGATGTGGCGGTGAATTATCGTTCAAAAGCAGAAGAAGCCAACTCTGTCGTGGCAGAAATCAAGAAAATGGGCCGAGAAGCTTTTGCCGTCCAAGCTGATGTTTCTCAGGCTGATTCAGTTACAAAAATGTTTGGAGAAATTAAAAATAAGTGGCAGAGATTGGATATTTTGGTGAATAATGCTGGTATTTTTAGTACGTTTCCTTTTGAAAAAATTCCCAAGGAGGAGTGGGATAAGGTGATTGCCGTTAACCTCCGGGGTCAGTTTCTCTGTTCTCAAGAAGCTCTAAAAATGATGGGAAAAGGCGGAAGGATTATTAATATTGCTTCAGTTGCCTCAGGGGGAGTGGGCATTGGCTCAAGTAATATTGCTCACTACACTACTTCCAAGGGTGGCTCAGTAGCCTTAACAGAGGCAATGGCTGTCGAGCTGGCGCCTAAAGGGATTAACGTTAACGCCATTGCCCCGGGTTTGATTGGTACGGACATGACCAAGTTTATTACTGAAAATAAAGAACAGCTGGAAGGGATGTTGGCAAGAGTGCCTAAGGGAAGAGTGGGCAAGCCTGAAGATATTGGTGCCGCCGCTGCCTTTTTAGCTTCGGATGAGGCGGATTATGTTACTGGAGTAGTTCTTTATGTTGATGGCGGCTGGTTGGCAAGCTAGAAGGCTTATTACAACTGTATCAAGCCGAACACCTCGGGCCTCCTTGCCCGAGGGTGAGGCGCAGTTCCGCCGAAGGCGGAATAGCAATACAGGCGTAAGAAGCCGACACCAGCACAGGACAAAGTTGGGATGTCAAAGAAAACCCCCAGCCTCCGTGCTGGGGAAGGTTTCATTAATAAAGGAAGGAATTTAATAAAGGGAAAAGAAAATGAGCCGTCTTTTCTTTTTAAAGCCCATTTGACTCGAGCGGTTGAAAATCTTATTGTTAACAGGACGGCAAGAAACTAAGCAGAGGCTTATCGATTGATTGCAGATTTTTTAGACATTGTCCTTCCACCACCAAAAGTTGTGGGGAAAATTGTTTCAAAGGATGAATTGTCTCTTGATAAAACAGCTCAAATTGTTTCGCTTGGTGGTAAAGTGGTTCTTAGCAGTTCTCAGGTAGGAGTTAAATTTCTCCCGCCTAAAACTCTGTTTGAGACTAAGGAGCAGAAAAAAGTAAAATGATTGATTTAACCGACCAAAATTTTGAAAAGGAAGTTTTGCAGGCTAAAATGCCAGTCTTGGTTGATTTTTGGGCGCCTAATAGCGTCGCCGGTGATTGAGGAATTGGCTGAGGAATATGAGAAAAAGATAAAGGTGGGAAAGCTGAATGTTGATGAGAATCCCCAGATAGCTCAGAAATATGGGATTATGGGTATTCCCACGGTGATTATTTTTAAGAAAGGAAAAGAGGCGAAGAAACAAATTGGCTTTCCGGGAAAGGAAGGCTACAGAAAGCTTATTGAGGAGATTGTTTAGATGAATGATTTAATCATTGTTGGTGCTGGAGTGGCGGGAATGACTGCTTCGGTCTATGCCAGTCGGTATAAGATTAACCACCTTATCTTTGACGAAATACCCGGGGGGCAAGGGATGTTGGCTGGAGAGGTGGAAAATTATCCGGGTTATGTTTCTATTCCCGGACCGGAATTAATGCAAAAGTTTATTGAACAGTTGAAGAGCTATGGAGTGGGGATAAAACAGGAGAAGGTTGGGGGTTTGGCAAAAATTGAGGGTGGGTTTGAGATAACAACGACCAAAGAAAAATATCAAGCCAAAACCTTAATTTTAGCTATGGGGGCTTCTTATCGCCATTTGAACATTCCTGGGGAAGATAAATTTCTAGGTAAAGGGGTTTCTTATTGTACTACTTGTGATGCACCCCTTTTCAAAGAAAAGGCAGTGGTAATTATTGGTGGTGGCGATTCTGCCGTAACAGGCGCTATTCATGCGGCGGCTTTTGCCAACAAGGTCTTTATTATCCATCGTCGGGATGAATATCGAGCTGAACCTACTTGGGTGGAAAAGATGAGGAAAACAGACAAAGTAAAAGAGATTTTGTCTAATGAGGTCGCAGAGATAAAAGGAAAGGACAGGGTAGCGAAGGTGATTTTAAAAAATCCTTATCAAGGTAGCCTTGAGCTTCAAGTTGACGGCGTTTTTATTGAGATTGGTCAAGTGCCTTCTTCTGCCTTAGCAAAACAGTTGGGAGTCGAAATTGATGAGCGGGGTTATGTCAAGGTCAATCCGGGAATGGCTACTAATATTGCTGGTGTTTTTGCCGCCGGCGATTTGGCCGCTATTCAAGGAGGGATTCTCTTTCGCCAGTTTGTCACCGCTGCTTCAGACGGTGCCAGAGCAGCAGCCTCGGTCTATCAGCATCTTCACCAAGGTGCCACACCAACCCCTTCTTGGGGACGTAAAGTCCCGGGGGGGACCACGTCCCTCTCAGGGACAAAAAAGTTGACTTAAGAGAAAATTGGTGCTAGGATACCAAAAGTCATGACGAAACTGCCTATAGTAGATAAAGAAAAATGTATTGGTTGTAGCACTTGCTCTGCCCTTGCCCCCAAGACTTTTAGATTGAATGATGACTATAAGGCGGAAGTAATTAACCCCCCAGGCGATGAAGAAGAGAAGATAAAAGAAGCGATTGACTCCTGCCCAGTAGAGGCAATAAAATTGGTAAATCAAAAGTAAAAGTAATTAGTGGCTAGGAGTTTATGGCAGAAGAAGAAAAAAAAGAAAAAGAAGAAAAGAAGCTAGAAGAGAAAGCCAGGACTTATACCACGCCTATTATTATGGCTCTCTTGGCTGTGGTTGCCTTTTTGGGGGGGATGTATTGGACAAAGATGAGAACTCCAGGAGGTGAGGGCGAGCGGGTAGCTCAAGTTAGTCCGTCACCAGCGCTGGTTGAAGAAGGAGCGGTCTTGGGAGAACTAGCCTCAACCATTGGCCGGTTTTCAGTGATTAAAGGAGAAATTTGCCAAGAAGACGGCAAGCCAATTGTTTATTTCTTTGGCAGCGAAAGTTGTCCTCATTGCACTTGGGAACACCCCATTTTTGAGAAGGTAACCGCCGAATTTGAGGGCTTAATTTATCTTCATAACAATATGGATGAATTAGAGACAGACCGAGAGATTTTTGAAAAATACAGCCAAATTAATCAAGGAGGAATTCCTTTCACCGTTCTTGGTTGCCGCTATGCTCGGGTTGGTAGTGGCGAAGGTTTTGGTGAAGAGAAAGAAGAGGGATATTTGACTGCCTTAATCTGCAAATTAACTGACGGTAAGCCGGCAGAGGTTTGTGAAGGAGTGGCTGATTTAATTGAACAGATTGAAGATTGATTTTCGTAATCGCTGAGTCGAATAGCTCAACCTGCCCAAGATGAAAAATCTTGGTTTTTTGTTCTTTGATAATTGGGAGGGTAGAAAAAGAAACCGGAAGAGAATTAGTAAAGGAGGTATGGGAGATGGCTGAAATCATCAGGGCGTTTGGTGAGCAATCTGGGGTAGCCCAATTCTTCTTAGCGTTGACGGTGATTGTCCTGCTTGCGGCAATAAGCTATGTGACGGAAAGGATAACGGGCTGTATTACCGAGTACAACCGACTGGTTTACGGTGACCAACCGTCTCTGGAAGAAAGCCCAGATGAGGAAAAGGGATAGGAGATTAGGGTGGGCGAGGATACAACTGCTGAAAAAAGTTCAAACTTTTCTTTTTCACTCTCTCTTACTGCCTAGCCTGCCCTCTTTCCCTTTGGGGCTAAGTTTTTTGGCTTCAGAGGTGGATAGGGCAGGTTTTTTGATGGAAAAAGAGAAATCTATTATAATATAATGGCAGTATGATTAAAAAAGCCCGATGTTTGTTATTGATAAGTCTTGCATTTCTCCTTTTTTTAGGCAGGAGCCATTTGGCTATGGCGCAAACTGGGTTGATCTCTCCTCTCCCACCGGAGCAAAAGGAAAATTTGACTGAACCCCAACCAAGCCTAAGTGAGCTAGAAATGGCTTTAGCTGAGCAACAGCTAGGGCCATTGGGGGTAACAAATTTTTTTAAACACGCCGTTCATCAAGCAGTAGCAGCAGGAGTGCCGGTCAATACGATAGTTTTGATCCTTTTACTGCCCATTTTAATTGCCGTTATTGCTGCCTTGCGCCATCTCGTTGGCATTCGTGGCTTTGGGATTTTTACCCCGACAATGATTTCCGTGGCTCTTTACGCCACCGGAATTATTCCGGGACTAGCTCTTTTTTTAGCAGTTTTAGCGATGACCAATTTTGGTCGCTTTGTCCTGAGAAAAATCAAGATTAGAATTCATTATTTGCCCCGGATGGCTTTGCTTTTTTGGTTTATCTCCTTAGCCGTTCTCTTATCAATTATTTTTGCCCCTTTAATTGGCTGGTCAGAAGTGGCGATGGTGTCTATTTTCCCAATTTTGATTCTTATTCTTCTTTCCGAGGCCTTTATTGATGTCCAAAAGGGACGGAGCTTAAGAGAGGCGGTTAAGATTACTTTGGAAACCTTGTTTTTGGCTTTTTTCTGCTTTGGTTTAATGAAGTTGCAAGTTCTACAGCGGTTTGTCCTACTCAACCCGGAAATAACCCTTATCGGCGTGCCTATCTTTGATATCCTTATTGGTCGCTACACTGGTTTACGTCTTTTAGAATTAATCCGCTTCCGCCGGCTTTTGAGGGAGGGTTAATCATGGCTAGAACCCATCATTTACTCGGTAAAAATGCCCGCAATCAGGTTTATCTCCGCCTTAATAAAAAACGAGGCAGGCGAATTGCTGATTCTAAGCTCTTAACCAAGAAAGTCCTTAAAAAGCACGATTTACCCCATCCCAAACTTTATGCTGTTTTTGAGACTCCTGATGATTTGAATGTTTTCCAATGGGAGAGCTTACCCGGCAATTTTGTCATCAAACCCAGTCGCGGTTTAGGCGGTGAGGGGATTTTGGTGATTAAAAAGAAAGCCAAGTATGCTGGTGAATGGTATTTGATGGGGGATATCAAGATTGATATTAGCCAAATTAGATTGCATGTTTTAGATATTTTTGCCGGTCGTTTTAGTCTTCATAATTTACCTGATAAGGCCTTTGTTGAAGAAAGAATCAAAATTCATCCGATTTTTAAAAAATATACTTTTCGAGGGACGCCGGATATCCGAGTGATTGTTTTTAATAAAGTGCCGGTAATAGCCATGCTTCGCCTACCCACGCCTGAATCTCGAGGCAAGGCTAACTTACACCAGGGAGCCATTGGCGTAGGGATTGATTTGGCTACCGGGATTACCACTTATGGTTATCATAATGGCAAGCGAATCAAATATATTCCCGGGACAAAAAAGAAGGTTAATGGCTTGAAATTGCCTTTTTGGGAGGAAACCTTGGCTTTGGCGGTGAAAGTCCAAGAAATTATCCCTCAGTTAGGCTTTCTTGGCGTGGATATTGTTCTGGATAAAGAGAAAGGGCCGATGGTTTTGGAACTAAATGCTCGTTCAGGTTTGGATGTTCAAAATGCTAATTTATCCCCTCTAAGGCTGAGATTGGAAAGGGTGGAGGGTCTAACGGTTGACAGTGCCGAAAAAGGGGTCAAGATTGCTCAAGACCTCTTTGCGGAGAGGTTTGCTGATAAGGTCTTGGCAAAGAAAGGGGCAAAGATTGTTGATGTCCTTGAAGAGGTCAAAATTAGAGCCGCTGATAAGAAAAAAGTGCCGATTTGGGCGAAGATTGATACTGGTGCCTTGCGGAGCTCGATAGATAGAAAATTGGCTAAGGAGCTAGGTTTGTTAACGCCAGAGAACACTATTTTCACTCGCTATTATCGTTCAGCTTTGGGTAAGCGAAAAGAGAGAAAGGTGATTAGTTTGATTTTTTACCTTAAGGGCAGGAGAATCAAAACCAGCGCCAGCGTTACCAATCGCGCCCATCTAAACACGCCCTTTTTGGTGGGATTAAGAGATTTAGCCGGCTTTTTAGTTAGACCAGAGCCAATGGAAGTGGCTCAATATAAAAGGAGCTAGATGAAAATTGCTTTATTCTATCGTGTTTGGTTTGATACCGGAGAGAAGTTTTTGGCGGCGGCTAAGAAAAAGGGAATTGAGATGATTCCCATTCAATATCATGATTTGGTTCTACGGCAAAAAGGAGATGATTTTGAGATTTTGTATCGAGATAAGTTTTTAAGGGAATTTGATTTATTTTATTTTCGAGCCGTGGGTAAAGCGACAGAATGGGCGGGTTTACTTCTGCTTTACGCTCAAAAGAAGAAAGTTCCTATAGTGGATGAGTATTTGGCTGAATTTGGACCAGAGAGGCGCTTAAAGAGCATCTCCGGGGTGTTTTTAGCTAAGAATAGGGTAAGTTACCCTCAGACTAGCTTTGTAAGAAGTAAAGAGAATTTGCTCAAGGAAGCAGAGAGATTTAAATATCCTTTTGTCTTAAAGATTTCTAAGGGAGGTAGGCATGGGTTAGGGACATTATTGGTAAGTGATAAAAAAGTCTTGGAAAGGTCAATTAAAGGCAGAATTGAGAAAACCGGTTTTTTACTCCAAGAATATATTCCTAACGATGGTGATTATCGTTTAATAGTTATTGGCTATCAGGTTTTGGGTGGTTTTAAGAGACAGAAGAAGGAGAAGAGACTGGTTCTCAGTCGGTCGTTGGGACCTTCAGAGGGACTAAAAACCATTCCTAAAGCAGTTAAGGAGGAAGCAGAAAAAGCCTGCCAGGCTTTAAAAGTGGAAATTGCTTCAGTGGATATGGTGATTGATGAACGAGATGGTAAACCCGTGATTATTGAAGTTAATGAAGCGCCTCAATTTGATGTTTTTGAAAAGAGGACGGGGATTGATGTCGCCGAAAAGGTGATTGATTATCTTGCTCAGAAAGCGAAAAAGTGAAGCAACTTCTCATTCTTACTCGTTTTCCACCTGAATACGAACCTCAGCGCCTGGCTGAGGCAACTAAGAAAAAGGGGATTGAGCCTAAGATTGTTAATTATCAAAAAGTGGTTTTATCCCGAGATTTAGACTTGAACGAGTTTGATTGGGTGATTCCTCGCTCAGCGGCTCATCGTCACAAAAAGTCATTGCTCTCCGTGAAGATGGCTTTAGTTAAAGCCCTGCCCGAAAAAACTATTTGTTTGAATGAAGAAACTTACTCGCGTTGGCCCAAATTAGGTAAGATTAAACAGGCAGAGATCTTAACCAAGAATGGCTTATCAGCTATTCCTACTTTAGAAAAACCTGTTTTTCCGGCCATTCTAAAAGCCGAATTTGGCAGCCATTCAAGAAGGGTAATTAGGGTAGAGACTAAAAAGGAAGCAGAAAAAGCAATGATGACTTATTCTGGGAAGTGGCTTTACCAGCCAATTATCAAGACCCCGGTTTATTGGCGGGTGATTGTTTTAGGGGATAAATCATTAGGGATGATGGAAAGAAAGACCAGCAAGAGATTTCTTAAATCTGGAGAAGAGGAAAAACCAAAGGTTGCCAGGAGTAAAATTGAGGCTTTAGCCATTAAAGCGACTCAATTATTTAAGGCTGAGATGGCCGGAGTTGACCTCCTAGCCGAGAAAAACAAATTAATGGTCATTGAGGTTAATCGCAGCCCTCAATTTCAGATTTTTGACAGATTAGTTAAGACAAATGTGGCTTCAAAGGTGATTGACTACTTGACATCAATTTCAAAATAAGCTAAAAAGCACCTACTTCTGTCCGTTCCCGCCCAAGATTAAATGATTAAACCTGCCCAGAGAGGAGCGAACATGCTCTACTGGGGCACTTTTACTTTGGGATTCTGCGTGGGCAGTATTCTCTTCTTTCACATCTTTAGTGAAAAGTTTGAGGAGTAAAGTTATCCAAAAACTAGTTTTTTTAAGCTTTATTTTCATTGGTAAACATTTTCGGACAATTTAATCCATTTTTTTCTTCAATTTAGCCTCAAAAAGAGAGTTTCTTATTTATATTTAATCTTATATCAAAATTAACTCGGCGAAAAATTTGCGAAATATTAAAATCCTATAGCTGAGAAAATTAACAATTTTTGCCTTTAAATAGAGCTTTTTAATTTCAAAAACAGTCTATAAAAAAATTTTTTCTTAAATTTTTAAAAAAAAATGAATAGTTTATGGTTTATAGATATTTTTTCGCTGATTTTTTCTAAAATCTAAGAAACCCTTTTAAAGGTACTTGACAGGAGTACCCATGGTTGGTAACATTTTACTATAGTACGATTCTTACCTTTAAGGGGAAAGGCAGGATGAGGCTTACTGCTCGGCAAAAACTAAAGATCCTAAAAAAGGTTCTTCAGGAAGGGGAACAGGTTTCTTCTGTTTGTTCTGAAGCAAGAATTACCCGCAAAACCTTCTACCAGTGGAAAAAAAAATACCAACAAGCTCCTAATCGAACTAAAAAGCAGGCTCTAGAACCAAATTACGCCTCAGGTAAAAATCACCCTAAAAATAAAAGACATAGATTTGAAGAACAGCTCATTTCTATTGTTGTTCTTTATCCCTCCTGGGGAAGCAGAAAAATATCGGCAAAGTTAGGCAAAATAGGCATAAGATTATCCAATCACGCCGTTTATAATCTCTTAAAAGAGCTTCATTTAGAGACAAAAGAAAAGCGGGAAGAGTTTAGCAGTCTTTATCAGACATTTGCCAAGATTGAGAAGATTTATCAACCAAAACCACTTCGTTTAACTCCAGAAGTAAGGAAGAGAATAATTGAGGAGGTAATTATCGGCGGAGCAGCAGTTTCTCAAGTTTGTAGAAAATATCATCTCTCTCGGAAAACATATTATAAGTGGTTAGCCAGATACAAGGAAGCTAGAGAAAAAGAAGCAATTCTCTTAAAGGCGATGGAGGACAATTATGTCAAGAGTTTTGCTCACCCGCGTTCTATTTCCGAAGAAACTCAAGAAAAAATTCTGGCAGTAGTCAGACAATACCCAAAATATTCCACCCACAAAGTTGCGCAAACTTTGGCAGAAGTAGGCAACCATGGAGTTCAGAATGCCTTTCAAAGATTAAATCTGAATACTTATGAGAAGCGGCTAGCTTACGTCGAGACTTACCGACCAGTTCTCACTCCTGTTCCCGGAGTGTTGGACAGAATCAAACCCCTTATTGGCAAAATCCCGGTTATCTCGGCTATCCCGCCACCGATAAGAGAGCAGATTGCTTCTCTGGCTCGTCCCTTTATCTTCAGCTTTTTATCTTCAATCACTCTCTCTACTATCTTTATATATTGGCTGCGAATGCTCTCTCAGGCTCCCACTCTAGGAGCTAAACTAGGACTTTTCTTTGCTTCAGCTTCTTTATTAATTGGTGGTTTTTTCTTTGCCTATTCAATGAAATATTACCTGACTTTAGCCATTGTTCTTTCTTTCTCCCGTCAGGCAGGAGAAGAAGGTTTAGGTGTAAGCCTAGCTGGAGAAGTTAAGGGCGGCAATAGCGGCTGGTTGGCAAGGATATTTGGTTTGGGTAACGGCAAGAAGACTGAAGATGAAGTTCACCTCCACCAAGGCATCAACGGACAAGCAGGAGGGCTTCAGCCTTCTTTAGATCGCATTAAATTAAAAAGACACCCCTTTGTTTCCATCCACCTACCTTTTTACAACGAACGCAAGGTGGCTGAGCGAATTTTAACCGCTTGTACGGGTATGGATTACCCTGCTTATGAAATCATTGTCACTGACGATTCCACTGATGAAACCACTAAGATTGTGGAAAAATTTGCCAAGAGACATAACCAAGCCCATCCTCGTGGTCCCAAGATTAAGGTTTTGCATAGACCTAGCCGTAAAGGGTTTAAGGGTGGAGCCTTAGGTTATGCCTTAGAACACATCAATCCCAAGACCGAGTTTGTCGTTGTTTTTGATGCTGACTTTATTCCTTACTCCGATACTTTAGGACTATTTATAAAATACTTTAAAGCCAACAATAATAATTCAGAAAATTATAAAAAATCTAACGTTGCTGTTGTTGGTGGTTACCAATGGCATGTTTTAAACAAATCAGAGAACTGGATTACCAGGGGAGTGAGAACTGAGTATGCTGGGAGCTATGTGATTGAAAGACCAGGCAGAGAAATTTTAGGTTTGCTCAAACAAATCTCAGGATCGGTTTACATGATTCGGGCTGATGTTTTGAAAAAGATTGGTTGGGGAACAAGCATCACCGAAGACTTCCAGCTTACTCTCAAACTTTATGAGCAAGGCTACAAAGTGATTTATACTCCTTATGTTCAGGCTCCAGCCGAATGTGTCTCAACTCTTAAAAGGCTGATTCGTCAAAGAATGCGCTGGTCAGAAGGACATTCCAACTGTATTAAGAGGATGTTTGTCCGACTTTTAACTTCGCCAAAGATGACTTTAATGGAGAAATTAGAAGTTTTATATCTTTCTCCTTATTATCTTCAAGCTTTTTTCTTTCTTGTCGGCACTTTCTCTTGGCTTTTAGCAGAAACGCTTTTCCGAGTCAGATTACCTTTTTGGACCTCCCTTTGGGGCTGGTCTTTGGTGCTTACTAACTTCTTTTCTCTCCCTTTAGTCAATGCCGTTGGTCTTTTCCTTGAAGAGTCAGAAGAAAAGGATTACTTAGGTTTGCTTTCTTTTATTGCTCTTTCCTATATTATGGTGCCTTTCCAAGCCTATGCAGCGGTCAAAGGTTTTCTTGAAAAAGAAGAAGGACCCTGGTTCAGAACCCCAAAAACAGGCAAGATTACTGATATCTTTATTCGAGGTAAATTCTACCGTTGGATTGCCGGAATTTTACCAGGGAAAAGGGGAGCGCCGGCAGTGGCAACTGCTCAAGTAAGCGGTCGTTATGCTTGGCTAAATAATCCGCATGTAGCTTTAGCGACTGCCAATAATCAATTTAACCAATTCAAAATTACTAGGCGTCGAATTCACTGGTTAGGGAGGGTAGTTTTGGTAGTCCTTTTGATTTTTTCGATGAATATTGTTTATTTTGTTCATCTCATCCCGATTGAACCAGCGCCTGGTCAAGCCCCTTCAGGCTCAATTATTAAGGGTAATTTGAAAGATTCACCAGTATTCTTAGATAAAGGCAAAGAAATTAAAAATCGCCAAAAAAGCTTATTAAACTTGATTGTTCCTGCGGCGTATGCAGCAGAAGATTCGCCGAAGGAAAAAGATAGAGTGCCAACACAAGTTCCAATAGGGACACTTCATAACATGTATGAATTTTTCAAAACCTTTATTTCAAAGATTGCTGTATTCTTCTTTTCCCAGGCCCAGAACACCCCTCAAAATGAGAAGACAGAAAAACCCACCATTAGCATTCTTAATGAGTATTCTCATCCAAAAAAGGGTGAGGATTGGGCTGTCAATTTTAGAACCATAGGGAAAGCTGAGTTCATCATTGCTCCCCAAGATCAGGCTACCATCAGTGATTTGGAATTTATTTCTCTAAAATGCGGGGACGAAATAAGAAACCCTCAAATTAAAGAAAATGGCGTTGTTTTCTATCCCGACTGGAAATGTGAAGAAGAAGGAGAAATAACTCACCTTGTTAATGTCATTGGTAAACACACTCTAAAATTCCAATTTGGAGAGAAGATAGTTTATGCCTATAATGACCCAGGCACTTTTATCTGGGACGGGTCAGATTCTTCCGCTTGGCTTACAGGAGCCAACTGGGACCAGGAAAGTCCGCCTGGAGATACCGATGATGTAATAATTGACGGCAATTACACCAACGCGCCGACGATTAGCGCCAACGACACGATTGGTAGCTTAAAAATCGGCGAGAATAACGTTTCGACATTAACTTTTTCTAACGATACCACCCTGACAGTGGGCGGAGACGTGACGGTTTATTCAAACGGAACAATTACTCACACAGCCAACTCCAGCGTTGAGACGCACAAGATTACCATTTCGGCCAATAATATCGATGTTCAATCCAGCGGATCAGTTAGTGTTAACGCTAAAGGTCATACTGAAGGATATGGTACTGGCAAGGGAACAAGCAAGGGAGGAGGAGGATATGGAGGGAGAGGCGGCAACGCCACTCCGGGCGGCGGTGGAACATCCTACGGTTCTTATTCTCAACCAACCAACATCGGCTCAGGAGCCGGTATCGATGGTACCGGCGGACCTGGAGGAGGAGCAATTAAACTAGATGTTAGCGGAGGAACAATTACCGTTAACGGAATCATCTCCGCTAATGGAGGGAATGGTTCAGGTGCAGACGGAGCCGGTGGTGGAGCAGGAGGAAGTGTTTGGTTCATCGCCGATACCATCGCCGGAAGCAACGGTTCGATCACCGCCAACGGAGGAAACGGAGGCAGTGCTTGCTGTGGTAAAGGAGCAGGAGGAGGGGGAGGAGGAAGGATCTCCCTTGAGTATACCGCCGGCAACTTCACCTATTCTGGAACCTTGCAGGCTAAGGGAGGAAACAAACATGAAGGTGGTGGATCGGCAGAGTATGGCGGCCCAGGAACGGTCTATAAGGAATCCTCAACCCAGTCCAGTGGTGAGGGCGATTTGGAAATCGATAACAACAACCTTTCAACCTCAGCGACAGCGGGGATAGAAGCCGGAACTTACGAATTCGACTCCATCACTCTCAATAATAAAGGCAGTCTCCGATTCAAAAGCTCCACTACCCTCACTTTTAACGGTGACGAAACAGGCGATGGTTCAGCCGAGATCACTGTCTTGGGAGGAACCCTGAATTTTCCCTCATCCTATACTCTCAACGGTTATGTCCTCGTTTTACATAACAGCACTACTAATTCTGGCCTGACCACCTTAACCATCGGCTCAACCGGAACCCTTACTCATTACCAAAACAGCACGACAGAAACCCACAAGATAGATCTTACCTTAACAGGAGGGTTAACGATTAATAATGGGGGAGAGCTTAACGTTAACGGGAGAGGATTTACAGAAGGAAATGGTACTGGAGCTGGGA